>Ga0126312_10000273_pt1 | contig 28405 bp, 29 predicted proteins | sample Plot104A_FD_92537 | JGI IMG/M metagenome (GOLD analysis project Ga0126312, IMG submission 92537) | Serpentine soil microbial communities from UC McLaughlin Reserve, CA, USA - Plot104A | ecosystem: Environmental > Terrestrial > Soil > Grasslands | place: USA: UC McLaughlin Reserve, Lake County... | reverse complement strand
TCTCTCTATGCCTCGGGAGTCCATATAAAAATTGTGTCAGGCCGGCAGGGCGGAATTTCTTTAAAGAATAAATATCATTAAAAGCCCACAAATCCTGTTAATATTTGCAAAATAAACTTCTGCGAGAGTTTCTGAGGAAATCAGACATCAGCGACGTTCTGGAAAGTGCCCTTGCAGGGCGCCGGCAGCTTGGCCTCAACGACTGTGTAAGGCTGGTCAGGTCCGACGACGTCTACTCGATGGGCCTCGTGGCAAACGTCCTTAGGCAGAGGCTTTTTGGCGACACCATCACGTTCATCAACAACATCATTTTGAATTACACCAATGTCTGCGTCACCTACTGCAAGTTCTGCGCGTTCTACCGCCCGCCTGGCCACGAAGAGTCGTACACGGTGCCAGTAGAGGAGATAGTCAGGCGCGTAGCGACGTCCCGGGAGATGTTTGGCATCACACAGGTGCTGATACAGGGAGGGCATAACCCTAACCTAAAGCTGGAATACTATGAAGATGCGTTTAAAGCGATAAAAAACAAGTGCCCCGAAGTCGGGGTAAACGGTCTCTCCCCGTCAGAGATAGACATGATAGCCAAGGTTGAGCGGAGCAGCACAAAGGAGGTGCTGGCGCGCCTCAAGGTGGCCGGGATGGACACCTTTGCCGGCGGCGGGGCAGAGATCCTTGAAGACAGTGTCAAGGACGAGATAAGCCCGCTCAAGATAAAGAGCCACGAATGGCTCCGCATAATGGAGGAAGCCCACGAGCTGGGCTTCAAATCAGTCGCGACAATGATGTACGGCACCGTCGAGACCGAGGAGGACCGCGCAAGGCACATCATGAAAATCGCGCAGCTGCAGGAAAAGACAGGTGGCTTTATGGTTTTTATCCCGTGGAGCTTTGAGCCCAACAAGACAGAGATGCAAGCTGAAGGCAAGATCAGGTACCCTTCAGGAGGATTGTCATTATTGAAAATGATAGCGATTTCAAGGATAATGTTTTACGGCTTGATCTACCACCTACAGTCATCGTGGCTCACAAACGGCATCGGGATGGCGCAGCTTGCCCTCAACCACGGGGCAGATGACTTTGGAGGCACGCTCATTGGCGAGGAAGTCGTGAGCGCCACAGGCGCGCGGTCGACAGAGCTGACATCGGACAGGATAATCGCCGCAATCAAGCAGGCAGGCTTTCGAGTTGCTGAGCGCGATAACTCGTACGAGATCATAAAGTACCATTGAAGTATTCCTGCCACTTTTTGTCTACAAGCGCCTTTGTCTGATCGTCGACCACGGCAAGCTGCTGTATCTCCCGCACATAGCCTTCCTCTTTCCACTTTGTTGTTGCGTCGATCCCCAGCTTTGATCCCAAATTCACGAGGGGCGACGCGGGGTCAAGCGTGTCTGTTGGCGTGTTGTTTATGATGACAGTGTCGCGCGCCGGGTCTGCCCGCGCCGTCATCGCCCATATCACATCGTTCATATCGTGCACGTTGATGTCGCTGTCTACCACGATGAACATTTTCGTGAGCGCCAGTTGCCCCATGCCCCACAGCCCCATCATGACTTTTTTTGCCTGCCCAGGGTACTGCTTCCTTATCGACATTATCGCGAGGCCCTGGAACCATCCGGCCGCCGGCATGGAAAAGTCGACCACTTCTGGGTGGAACATCTGTATCAGCGGAAGGAATGACCGCTCTATGACCTTGCCGATGTAGGCGTCCTCTAAGATGGGCTTGCCCACCACGGCCGTCAGGTAAATGGGATTGTTTCGCCGCATGATGCCTGTAAGCGTGAAGGTGGGAAACGGTTCCGCCGGTGTGTAATAGCCGGTGTGGTCACCAAAAGGCCCTTCCATCCTGAGATCATCTGGATCGATGTACCCTTCAAGCACTATCTCGGCGCCTGCAGGCACCTCAAGGTCGACCGTCCTGCACTTGACCAGCTTGACTCCCTTCTTCCTGGTGATGCCGGAGAACAGGAACTTGTCCATCCCTTCGGGGACCGGCGCCACTGCGCTAAAGACAGTTGCAGGGTCGGCTCCTATCACTATTGCAACCTCGATTTTCTTGTTCTGCTCTTTGAGCATCTTGTAGTGCTGTGCGCCGCGCTTGTGTGTCTGCCAGTGCATTATCGCGTGTTTATCGTCGATTATCTGGATGCGGTAGACGCCAAAGTTGCGGATCTCAGTTTCCGGGTGCTTTGTCACCGTCAGGCCAAAGGTAATGAACCTGCCGGCGTCGCCTGCAAACGACTTTAGGACAGGCATAGAGTTGAGCGACGCCTTGTCGCCTGTTTCAACGACTTCGGCGACGGGCCCGCCATCAACGTACTTGGGGCCGTACTCGCCAACCTCGGACAGCTTGGGCAGCATCTTTAGCTTGTTGAGCATGCCTGACGGCATCTTCATCCTAGTCAGGTCGACTATGCGCCTGCCAATGTCAAGGAAGTCACTAGTTTCAAGCGCAAGCTCGAGCCTCTTCATGCTGCCAAAGGCATTGCCAAGGATCTGCATCCGGGAGCCTTCGACGTTCTCAAAGAGCACCGCAGGCGTGCTTTCGCCGGCGTACATCAGCCGGCGCATAATCTCTGCGACTTCAAGGTGGGGGCTGACTTTGGTCTTGACGCGCTTGAGCTCTCCGGCCTGCTCAAGGGCCTTCACGTATTCGCCGAGGCTTTCAAAAGGCATATGTCTATTTGCCACCACAGCTATTAAGAGGACGTTAGATAAGCGTTGCCAATGCTTTTGCCTGCCAGTTTGAAGAATATACGCTTGCATTCTTTCATAAGCGGTAAATAGTTTTTCATGCCACGACCGGTATGTCAGAGCAAGATAAACAGTCGAAAGAAAAAAAGGATCCGATGTCTCCTGAAAAAATAAAAGAGCACGAGCCAACAGCCGTCAAGCGCGACCCTTCCGATCAGAGCATAGTCGAGCCGGGCGAGACGGGAACGGACCCTGAGAAAGCCCGTGAAATAGCGAGAAGCAAGGGCATGGCCAAGGGAGAGGCCGGCGCAGCCCAAACTGGTGACGAGTACGAGCAGGGCGCTGCAGGCACGAACAAGTAAAAGAACTCTACATTCTTTTTTGTTTCGTGAAATGAGATGAGCCGCGAGAAAAAGCCTGAAGATTTTCCAGAAGTGCCAAAAGAAGCCATTGTAAAGCCGGAAGATGAAAAGCCGGTCAAGCGCGAGATCAGGCCGGAAGAAGTGGAAAGCAAGGACGAGGCTGAATATGAGCAAATGAAGTCAACCGATCCCGATATGGACGGCGATGACAACCCCGACGTGAACCCAGAAGCAGTCTAAAATACGATGCTCGCGTTTATGCAGTATGCAGGAGCAGCTTGACTATACCAGTGGCAAGAACAGAGAAGACATCGGCAGGACTCTGGCAACTGAAAAGTTTCCAAACACGATGGACGGCTTTTGGTTTTCAGTCAGCCCAGACGTAGTCATAAACCCCTTTGACTTTGTCACAGTCAGGCACGTTTTTGGCACGAAAACAATAGGCATGGTAAAGGAGCTCCAAGCCATCGACTCGGTTGGCATGGTAGCGCGAGTCGCAGTCATGGCAAATACTGGCGTTGAAAAAGCGTCTGGCAAGAACGCCCCGATAGAGATGCCCGTTGGAGGGGGCAAACCAGTGAGGTTTTCAAGCGAGAAGGAGGTGATGTTTGCGCTTGGGATGCCGGAAATGGCAAACCCCGTTCCAGCAGGAGTTATTGAAATGACAAATGGCGTGCGGGTGCCGGTTTCCCTTGACATTTCCTACCTGCTTGGGCCCGACACGGCCCACGTAAACGCCGCTGGCATATCCGGCAATCAAAAGACATCGTACCTGCTTTTCCTGCTCCAGTCGGCGTACCAGCGTCTGATAAAGGAGAAGCTGGACGACGTAGCGATAATAATTTTCAACACGAAAGAGGAAGATCTACTCCACGTCGACGAAAAAAAGAAGGTCAAGGACAGGAGCAAAAAGCTGTTTGACCTGCTTGACCTTGACATCGAGTCTTTTGACAACGTGACGTATTTCTTGCCGAGGGGAAGAGATGGCAAGCCTAACTCGGCATTCGTGCCGGAAAAAAATGCCAAGACGTACTCGTTTGGGCTTGAGGACGTCTACGACAGGTTGGAGCTTCTTTTCGACGTCAACGACACACGTCACAACATTTCATCGATACTGCACTATATCTACGAGGCGTGGCCGCTCAATAATGCCAACGGCAAGAAGCAGAAGCAGGTGAGCACTTGGACCGACCTGCTCGAGTACAAGGGCTACCCACAGGAGGTGGTCGCTCACAGGTCAACGCTCCTCCATTTTCTGGGTCACATCCAGAGGTTTCGCAAGTCGCCCATGTTCATAGACCAGAAGGTCACCAGCACCTACCTTGGGAAGGAGATCAAAAAGATACAAGCCGGCGACGTCTTTGTCGTCGACATTGCGATGATCTCGACGCTTGAGGAGCAGGGCTTTGTGGTAGGCGACGTGATGAAGAGCATCGACGAATTGTATTCTGCTGCAAGGCCGGCAGGCAGGAAGAGCCGGCCAAAATACATCCTCATTTTCATAGACGAGATAAACAGGTTCGTCCCGCGCCCCCACCCCGACGGCAGATTGTCGCCCCTGACAGAGCAGATAATGAGGACAGTGGTCACGGGCAGGTCGAGGGGCACCATCCTGTTCTCCGCCCAGCAGTTCAAGAGCGCGACCGACCCTATGCTGCAGGAAAACACCGGCATGCACATAGTCGCCAAGCTGGGCATGTCAGAGCTGTCCACTCCGCCCTACTCGATGCTAGATGATAGCACAAAAATGAACATAGCTAGGCTGAACAAGGGCGAGCTTGTCATGGTGCATCCTGCGTTCCGGCACCCGATCAGAATAATATTCCCAAAGGCACCTTTCAGAAACGGCTAGTTAGCGACTGTTGTTATTGTTGTTGTTCTTGAGGAACCTGGCCGCGTTCTTGCGCATAAGAGGTATCACCTTTTTCATTATCACGTCGTGGATGCTGCTGCCCGAGTCGACGTCAAATGATAGCAGGAGCACATAGTAGAGCCGGCTGTTCTCGTCGGCGATAGGGATCGTTGCCCTTATCAGCTTGGAATAGTGCGACGTAGCGTAGTTTATCTTGCCAAGCAGGTATTCCCAGCGGAGGCGTGTGAACTGGCGGTTTGCAGCAGTAATCGCGTACTGCGCTCTCTCTTCAGGGGTCAGCAGGGGTTTGAGCCCTTTTCGCTCCGCCGTGCCCTTTAGCTCGCCGTGCTCGTCGGCGATACCGACAAACCTGATAGATGGGTCTAGCGCAACGACCTTTTCGCAAAACTCTTGAAAGAATGGTTGTTGTTGTCCCATTCAATGTCTCTCTCCAAAAGCTAGGTATATTTGACTTTCTTCAAGAGCAAATACTTATATGAGTTACACAGGACATATTCTGTTCCACTTTGTCTGATCAGGAAGTTGTAACGCTGGAAGATCGCAGGAACTTGCTTTTAAACAGGCGCGAGGTAAAGGCATTGTTCAGAGGTGCCGCCGGCAAGGTCAAGAGGACTGAGGCGGTCGACAAGATAGCAAACGAGCTCAACGTTGACAAAAAGCAGGTTATCCCAGTTAACCTCATATGCGAGACTGGCAAGACCGACGTTCGTGCTATATTCTACGTCTACGACGACGAAAAGGAGGCTGCCAAGCAGCTCCCGAGATACAGGATGCTCAGGACCCTTCCAAAGGAAGAGAGGAAGAAGATACTTGACGAGGAGAAGGCCGCCAAACTCAAGGCCAAGCAGGAATCTGCTGCGGCCGCCAAGGGCGGCGCTGGTGCTGGAGGTGCCAAGAGGTAACAATGGCTGACGAAAAGGCGCCAGCCAAGGGCGAGGTGGCCATCTACAAGTTCTACAAGGTGCAGGGCGACAAGGTAACAAGGAGCAAGCGCGACTGCCCCCGCTGCGGCAAGGGAACCTTCATGGCTGAGCACAAGGACAGGTTCACCTGCGGCAAGTGTGGCTTTACCGAATTCACCCACAAAGAGCAGGGCAAGAAGGGCAAAAAGTAGTAGCAACCCTACCCGGCTGCTATGCTCTTTATCACTTTTTTAACGGCTAGTGCCACTGAGGGCATGAGCACTGGATAAAACGACTCGATGTGGCGCCGGCTTTTTGCAAGCTTTTCAATGTTGTTGCTGCTGCTGCCGGCAACGCTGGCGTACCCGTCCAGAAATTCCCTTGTTATCAACGCGGCCATTGTGCTGTTGCGCGTGCTCTTCAATCCCCAGCTGATAAACTGCGCCAGATCCCACGTAGGGTCGCCGGACTTGAAGACAAATTGCTCGATGTCTGTAAAGTACAGGTCGCCGCTGCCGCTGACGATGACGTTCTTTGGCTTGATATTGCCAAGGGTTGCGCCGGCAGCGTGGATTTTGGCTATCTGCGCGCCTGCCTCCCTGAGCCATTTTGCATCGCCATTGCCCCTGATGCAGTCCCTGATAATGTCGGCGAGAGTCTTGCCCCCGACAAACCCGGTGACGAGGAGCTTTCTATTTAGGACAACCGCTTCTATCTCAGGCGTGCGCAGGCCAAGGGCGCGGATGTATCTTGCCGCCTTGTACTCTGACCCGAGGCGGAAAAGCGCGTTCACTCTGAACCTCTTTACTGGAGCAGTCCACAGGTTCAGCGCGGCCCACTTGACAGACTTTGACCTTGCCAGCTCTTTTACGACGATTTTGCGCTCGCCAGAGGAGCCGTACCGGAGTATGTATAGCATTGTCCTGCTGTTTACATTGCCAAGGCGCCTCTTTGCAGTGACAGAATAATTATCGCCAATTCCAAGCGACTTGGCCAGATCGTCGAGCCAGTCCCTGCTGTCAACTATCAGCTTGCCCTCAGGCAGGCGCCAGTACGCCCCTTTGGGGCACGACATAAAATCGGGTGGTTTTACCTGCTGCCCGACATGCCGCCTTATCTTGGACTCAGCCTCCTTGACCGCGAGGTGCATTATCCTCCTCCCTGCGTAAGTCTGCACAAAATACGAGCTGAATCCCTGCAGCCTCTTTGTGAGCCTTAATCGCATTTTACCTTTCTCCACAAAGATGCGCCTGTCAGATATCTGCAGCAGACCGTCTCGCTGCGCAAAGAGCCCACTGTCTTCTGCAACAATGTCGTCGAGCGCTTTTCGATAGCCGGCAAGCGCAAACTCCAAGTTGCGCTTGCTGCCGCCGCTGGCGTACGTCTTGAAGTAGCTGTAGGCGGCGCTTGGGTACAGCGATGTCCTGCGCTTTATTTTGGAAAACGCTACGTACTCTAGCGGGAACATGATTTCGGTGCCAAGAACGCTTGCAGAATCCACGATGCCCTGCAATTCCTCTAGAATTACGCGCCGCTTGTAGATCCTTTCAATTGTGCTGAAATACTCCGCATTGATTATCGGCTCATAGACGTGGAGCAGGCGGCCTGCGGCAAACTCGCCTAATGAACCGCTGCGCGCATCCCGCTCTAGCGACTTGCTATTGACTATGAGCGCGGAGATGTCCAGGCCTGACTCGCGGAGGTAGGCATACTTGATCGCATAGGGGTAGCCTTCGAGAGCCACTAGAAGGTCGATGTCGCTGTCAGGCCGGGCGTAGCCGGCGACTTTGGAGCCATAGAGGCATGCCGCAACCACCTTGCGTCCCTTTGCAACCCTGTCGATGCACTTTTTTACCACTTGCAGTTCTTCAGGAGAAACGCTAGACATAACCGCCGCTGGTTTTTTTCTTTCTCAGCTTTACGTTTTCAAATTCCACTATTTTGTCCTTTACCGCTTGATCTACCTGAAGGCGCGCCATTGCCTCTATAGGTATCTTTATCACGTTTGCATCTATCGGCACTTTTGTAGTCGGCAGGCCCTTGCCCATCCATAGCTTGATTACCTTGTCCTCTAGCTTCAGGTCGCGAAATCCCTCCGGGAAGCGGGTAGTGATGTGCTTTATCAGCGTGGGGTCGGACTTGAAGACTGCCCGCTCTTCAAGCAGCCTCTCGGCGTCAGCGTACGCGCCTTCAAAGAGCGTGCCGGACACCTCGTCAGATATCACCTTCATTTTCACTATCCTGCTCACAAGCTCCAAGTAGTGCATGAACTCGTGCGCCAAGATAGCATGGATGGTGCCCTTGAGGCCGTGGGCAATTAGCGGCGCGGTTACCTGCACAACGACGCGCAGGAGGTTGTCGTCTCCCACCACAGGTATAGTCCTTGCAAAAAATATGCCTATCTGCGTAAATTCCACTGCAGACATTGAAACCACGAGACTGGGCTCGATGTAATAATACGGATATTTCAATCCTGACGCTTCCTCGACCCTCTTGATGCCTTCCGTAACTAGCGGGAACCTTTCGACTACCAGCTTGTAGATTTTATCTGGAATCTGGCCGGCTTTGTGGGCGTCGTGGACCTTGTAGAGAGGGTCAAAGCTGCTGCTCATCCTGCTGCTGTGTGTCAGATTAATCCGGTCAAACAAAAACGTTACTGAATTACAACATCCAGTATGTCAAACGTGACGCATTTGCACTTGCTGCCAAGGATTTCTGAAATATTGGGCTTCATGTACTCTTCGCCACCAACGAACTGCTTTATCATGAGCCCGCCGTCTGCGACAACTGTCAAGGTAAAATTATTGCCGTCTATTTGCCTGGCGCCTGCAGAGTAGATCTTTTTTGTCGTCATTTTCGACCGGTTCTCAAAGCTCACTTCGGTGCCGGCAAGCGAGTTGAGCTTTTTCGAATCTTTTTTGGTCAGGGTGCTTTCGCATTTTGCGTGGATCCTTGTCTTGACTGTAAAGCGCGCCTGCGGATCAGGGGCGTCCTCGCGCGCCGACAGTGTTGCGTCGATCCCGCTGTTACTTTTGATCCTGATCTTTTTCAGCTTCCTTTTCTGTGGGTTAAAGATGCGGGCGTAAAAAGGCCGGCCCTTTCCAAGTACAAGGCTATTCTGATCCTCGCTTCCGACCCAAGAAAATTTAGGCGCCTGCCCCTTTGTTTTTGCTATCAGCTCTTTTGCAATGACGCCTTCGACGCTGTCGTACCCTGACAAGCCGGAATAGTCGCAAAAGCCGCAGCCTCTCCCTTCGCAGTGCGGACACCTATCCTGCTTTTGCGGCGTGCCTCTTACCTTTTTGATATATGTCCCGGCAAACGCAATTGGCCGCGACTTGACTGTCGTTTCGCCGCTGTTTTCCTTATCTATTATCAGGCCTATAGTGATGTCCGGCTTTAGGTAGTCAACCTTTCTTTTCATCGCCTGGGCAAGACGGATGCCCAGCTCCCTTGTCAGCTGGCTCTTGACGCTTTCCCTGCCTCTTATCTTTAGCCGCGCCCTCATTGTGTCCTCCCGCTCGTAGATCTGGGTCGGCAGCGTGGCGCCGATGAGAAACGTCTGGAACTCGTACCCCTTCACTGCAGCCTTTATCCTGACTATTATCGAGTCAAGATCTTCCATCAAGCCGCGGCAGATATAGCATGGCTTGTCCGGCTCGACGCGGCCGCTGCCGCCTGCATTCCTTTCAAAACAGCGTCTGCAGAGTTTGTATCGCCTTAGCAGCTGCTGGGCAAGAATGTTCTGAGCATCAGCCAATACCAAACCTCCTAAAGAATCCTCCTCTTCCCTTGTTGTGCTTCATGAAATCCTTAGAATCGTTGTACTGCTTTATCATCGTCTTGATCTCGCTTTCTGGCTGGCCGCTGCCTCTTGCTATGCGCTTTCTCCTTGACTCGTTGATAAGGTCAGGATCCTTCTTTTCCTCCTTTGTCATCGACTGTATGATAAAGCGCCACTTTTCCATCCTCACTTCCATCGCGTCCAGCTGGTCTTCCTTGACCATGCCAGAGAGCCCCGGAAGGCTGTCGATGACATTCTTGATCCCCATTTTCTTTACCGAGTCCATCTGCGTGTAAAAGTCTTCGATGGTCATCTTGCCGCTCATCACACGCTTGACCTGATCGTCGTCTGCTTGGATTTCCAGGCCCTTTGCCATTTCAAGCAGCGCCTTGATGTCTCCCATGCCAAGGAGCCGGCCGACAAACCTAGTGGGCGAGAACTGTTCAAGGTCATCGATGCGCTCGCCGGTGCCTATGAACAGCACCTTGGCGCCTGTCGCAGCCGAAGCGGCAAGCGCACCACCACCCTTGGCTGTTCCGTCAAGTTTTGTGAGAATTATCCCTCCCACGGGTGCTGTCTCGTGGAAAGCCTTTGCTTGGTTGAACGCCTGCTGGCCTATGGTCCCGTCAATGACTAAGAGCACAAGATCGGGTGTTGCCACCTTGTGCATTTCCCTCATTTCCTCCAAGAGGCCGGTCTCTTCCTTGTGCCTTCCAGCAGTGTCGATTATTATCACGTCAAGGTTTTGTTCCTTAAAGTGTTCAAGGCCGTTCGTTGCTATCCCAACCGCGTCCTTGCTTTCCTCTTCGCCATACACTTCGATGTTTATCTTGCTGCAGTTCATTTTTAGCTGCGTCAGCGCGCCTGGACGCCAAGTGTCTGTGCCAATGACTCCGACCCGATAGCCGTGCTTTGTCAGCCATCTCCCCATCTTGGCAGCGACCGTGGTCTTGCCGCTGCCTTGAATGCCAAGAAGGAGGACGACATTCTGCTTGCCAGGCTTGAAGAACGATGTCGCAACCGACTGATGATCGTCTTCCTGCGCCTTGTCTATGGTCTTGATGACCTCGCCAGAGTAGCCCAGCATTTTTGCAAGCTCGCCGTAAAGTATCGTGACGATGTGGTCCTTCCTTGAAAGCCCCTTTGGCGGCTGCTCCTTGAGCGCCCGCTCCTTGAGGTTCTGCGTGATAGAGAGGACAAGCCTGACGTTGACGTCAGACTGCAAGAGCGCCCGCTGGACATCCTTGCAGAGCGAGTCGATGAGCTCCTCGTTAATGTCAGAAGCCCCTACTATTTTTTTCAGGGCGCCCCTGAGGCCTTCGCGCAGATTGTCAAACATTTACTTTTACTTGCCTACTAAGGCCACTTCCAGTATTTCAAATATTCCCCGCTGGCCGTCCCAGTGGGCGTTTGCCTTCTTTATCTGGAGCTTTTTGCGAAAGAGCGGGCAATCTGTCACGAGCGTCTCTGCCTCGCCGCCTTCAAACGTCAGGTTAAAGCCGTATTTCCTGCTAAGCAAAGCCAGCTTGGCTACAGCGCCCTTGTCTATCTCGCTGCCAAGCCACTCCTTGCCAAGGCCCATGGCCGACACGCCGACGACAATGACGCGAAAGCCCCGGTCAACGAGCTCGCTCATGTATTTTTCTGGTTCCAAGTTCCACAATGGCGTGACTGGCGCCAGCCCATGACGTGCGCATATCTCTTCAAATGCCTTTTTCTGGTAGTTACTTGAAATGTCGCCGTAAACTATTCCTTCTATGCCGTAGAGCGACTTTGCCCGCACCATTGCTTCCTCAAGCGCCTTCATCTCGTCTTCTTTTGACCTGCCACTTACCTCAAATCCTAGAAGCGGGATCTGCATTGCATCTGCCAGGTACTCTGTGACCCAGCTGTTTGGATAGTGAAACAGCGGACTGTCGTCTGCTACAGGATGCATGGTGATAAGGCATGCCACTTCATAGGCCGCTTGCTTTGCGCGGAATATCGAAAATGTGCTGTCCTTGCCGCCGGAGTAAAGAGATGCCAGCCTCAACCTGCGTACAGGCATCATTGTTCAATATTTATTTTAAGACTACCAAGCAATTGTTTATATCACCAAATTGGCAACTTGCTGCAGCATTGGGCGTACTGCTTGAGGCAAGGAACCTCAGAAAATATTTTCCGATAAGGAAAAGTTTCCGTCAGCTACTACTCCAGTCAGGCGGCCAGCAGCAAGAGTACGTCAAGGCGGTGGACGACATCAGTTTCAAGGTTGAAAAAGGGAAGGTGCTGGTGCTGGCCGGCGAGTCAGGCTCAGGCAAGACAACTGTGGCAAGGCTCGTCATGAGAGCTGTTGAGCCGGACGGAGGCTCAGTGATATTCGAAGGTAATGACGTAACGCATTATGCCGGCAGCCAGCTAAAGCATTTTCGGACTGCAGTCCACATGGTCTACCAGGATCCTTACGCGTCGCTCAACCCGCGCATGAAAATAATGGACATCGTCATGGAACCTTTGAACATACATGACAAGCAGGGCTCAAAGGAAGAGAAAATTGAAAAGGTTCTCTCGGCCCTGCAGGACGTCCGGCTTGAGCCGACGCAGGACATCGCTAGCAGGCTGCCCCACATGCTATCTGGCGGCCAGAGGCAGAGGGTCGCGCTGGCAAGGGCGCTTGTGCTCAGGCCCCGGCTCATTGTGGCAGACGAGCCAGTCTCGATGCTTGACGTATCTGTCAGGGGCGAGATACTGGAGCTAATGCAGAGCCTGAAAGAGAGGTTTGGCATTTCATACATCTACATAACGCACGACCTCTCGACTGCCCGCTACGTGGGAGACGAGCTGGCTGTCATGAACGCCGGCAAGATAGTCGAGATGGGCCCCATAGACAGAGTCCTATCGGATCCATACCATCCCTACACCAAGCAGCTTATAAGCGCGATACCAGAGCCCGATCCTGATCTTGTATGAAAATTTTTCCATGAAAAATATATTAGTGCAGGCAGCGCCTCACTAACAGTGCCAAAAAAAGCACCGGTGCTGGCTCCTGGCATAATAATAATAATAATCGTTGTACTAATTCTGTCTACTTTTACCGCAGTTTTGCCCCCGGCTTTCTCGCAGTCTGAAAAGGGCGCCTACATCGATCAGATAAGGTTCATTCACCGTGAGGACGAGAACCTTGCCTTGCAAGAGGTCAGGTCCGGCGACCTTGACATGTATTATTTCAGGATACCGCTGGAAGTTGCAGGCGATGCGCAGGACGACTCCCGGCTCAAGGTGTATGACAGGATAGCAGGATCGCAGGGGCTTCTCGTAAACCCCGCGCCAGCTAAGGACAGCAGCATGCTCAACCCATTCCAGTTCAGAGAAGTCAGGTACGCGCTCAACTATCTTGTTGACCGCGAGTTTATAGTAAACGAAGTCCTCAAAGGCTACGGCAGCCCAATGGTCGAGCCCTTTGGGATATACTCTCCGGAATACCTGAACGTCATTGACATCGTCGAGTCGTTTGGCTTCCGCTACAACCCCAGGCTTGCAGAAAGCATGATAGCAGGAGCACTTGAAGGTGCTGGCGCAACAAAAGATGAGGATGGCAAGTGGATGTACAACGGAAACCCGATCACGGTCAAGATTTTGATAAGACAGGACGACGCGTCAAGGAAGTCAATGGGCGAAGTTGTCGCGTCGGAGCTTGAAAAGATCGGCTTTGCTGTCCAGAGGGAATACGGCGACCTGAATAAGGCTAACACCATAGTCTACGCCTCCGACCCAGCTGAGCTCCAGTGGCACATTTACACTGAAGGGTTTGCCGGCACTGCGGCGTTTGTAAAATACAACCCGGTGGTGCCAGCCCAGATGTACGGGGCCTGGTACGGCAGGATGCCAGGAGCCCAGAATCCGGCCTTCTGGAACTACCAGAATTCCACTCTGGACGAGATCACCCAGCGCATTCTGTTTTTCAACTTTACCTCAGAGCAGGAGAGAAACGAGCTTGTAAGGCAGGCGGTGACTGCTGGCGTGCAGGAATCAGTCAGGATTTTTATCGCGCAAATGAGAGAGCCGTTTATTGCCTCTTCCAGAATACAGGGCCTCGTGAACGACTTTGGTGCTGGCATTACGAGCAAGTATTCGCTGCTCAACGCTAGGCCGGCAGACGGCGGCACTTCCCTTGACGTCGGCATGAAGCAGATTCATCAAGGGTCTTGGAATACCATAGCTGGTCTTCAGGACGCCTACAGCAGAGACATCTATTCTGCCATTGCAGATACCGCCACTTCCAGAAACCCGTACACGGGCGAAATAATTCCGCTGAGAACAGAGTGGACCGACATTTCTACGGAAGGGCCACATGGCATGATGGATGTTCCATCGGACGCGCTAAAGTGGGACCCAGCGTCACAACAATGGAAGCAGGTGGGCGAGAACAACACTGCGATAAGCAGGGTCACTTTCAAGCCTGCATATTCAAACTGGCACCACGGCATCCCGATGGACGGGACCGACCTGATATATGCAGAGTATTTCACTTTTGAGTGGGGGACAAACTCTGGAGAAGGCGATCTGACAGTCGACCCTGAATATACGTCACAGGCTCAAGTAGCCCTCCCGCTTTTCAAGGGCTTTAAGTTTACCGGGCCAGATCAGGTCGAGAGCTACATTGACATATGGCACTACGACGAAACCGAGATCGCCGACTCGGGAGTTTTCTGGGCGGCCGCGCCTTGGGAGATAATGGCGGCAAGCGAAAGGCTTGTGACCGATGGCAAGCTGGCATATTCGAAAAGCCAGGCAACGGCAAAAAACGTTGAATGGTATGACCCCATAGTCCCCGATCACGCGCTGATGATAAGGGACGAGCTGCAAAAGATGAAGAGTGAAAACTTTGTACCTGCCGCTCTGAGAGGCATTGTCAGCGCCGAGGACGCAATAAGGCGCTACGACGCAAGCATCCAGTGGATAAACGACCACAACCACGCAATCATTAGCAACGGTCCATTCTACCTTGACAGCTACAACATTGCCGGCAGGACTATAACCATCAGGGCTACCAATGACAGCTCGTACCCGTTTGAGGTAGGTCACTGGTCTAAGTTTGCGACGCCCAGGCTCGCAGACATTAGCAAAGTAGATGGTGCAAGGTTAATACAGATAGGCAAGCCGGCGGCCATGACAGTCAGCGTGCAGGTCGACGGCCAGTCAAGCAGCGAAGCCACTGTCAACTACTTTATTCTGGACAAGAACGGCAAAGTGGCAGTGAAGGGGGAAGGCGAGCCTGCTGCCGATAGTGCAGGCGTGTTCAGCATAGAGCTGCCCGCCGAAGAGACATCAAAGCTGTCGCCGGGCCCCAATCGGCTGAGGATCTTTGCAAACAGCGACTATGCATTCCGCCCGGACATTTCAGAGACTACCATTTTGGCGGCAGCTGCGGCGGCAACTACCAGCGGCAACAGCAGCAGCAACAACAACGATCAGACACCCGTCCAGACAGGTGGTAGCGGCTCGCAGGAGCAGCAGACTCCTACTCAGTCGCAGCCGTCCGGCTGCCTAATCGCAACTGCTGCGTTTGGGTCAGAGCTGACGCCGCAGGTGCAGTATCTTCGCAATTTTAGGGAACACTACATCCTGTCCACTACGTCTGGAGCTGCCTTTATGAACGCTTTCAACTCTGTCTACTATTCGTTCAGCCCGCAGGTAGCAGATTATGAAAGGGAGCAGCCTTGGCTGCAGGCTACTGTGAAGACAGGATTGTATCCTCTCTTTGGCATCCTGATGGCGTCAGAGCGCGTCCATTCTGCGGTAGGAGGCGAGGCCGGCGCGATATTGGCTGGCGCAACTGCAAGCATGCTTATAGGCGCGGTCTACCTCTGGCCGGCAGCCCTTTCGACAAGGCTGCAGAGCAGGTTCAGCACAATTACAAAGATATCACTCATTGTCTTGTCAGCCGCTGCAGCGCTTGTCGCCATAGGCATCGCTTCAGGCAACGTCCAGCTGCTGTCAGCAAGCACATCGCTCTTTGTGCTGTCGATAGCAACTGCGTCAGCCATGCTTGTAGGCAGGCTTGCAAGGAAGGGCGTTGGCGCAATTATTACTGCAGGCAAACAAAATATTAATAGAAAATAACGCTATATCGAGTGAGTAGATTTGGGTGGCTTTAGCCGCTTTCTCTTGAAGCGTTCCATAAACATGGTCATCGTGCTCTTTGCCACCCTTGTCCTCACCGTTTTTCTGCTTGGCTCCACGATGGACAAGATACTGGTGGACGCTATCAGGGTCAATGTGGTCGAGGAGGTAAACTACAACAGAGACCTGAGGTTCTCGACTGCCGCAGAGCGCCAGCACTACATCGACGAGCACACTGACCTGCAGGTAAAGACGCTTGGCCTTGACGAGCCGTGGTATTCTCCCAAGCGCTTCACCAATACTGTGCTTAAAGTGATGATTCTCGACCTTGGCAAGTCGAATTACTTCACAAGCGACAGCGGCTCTTCAAACGTCCGGGACATCATTCTTGAAAGGGTGCCCAATACTGTGCTCCTGTTCACAACATCGACTCTGATAATCACGGTCATCGGCCTTTACCTTGGCGCCTTTGTGGCCAACCGTTCTGGCTCGCTCTGGGACAGGCTCAACTCTGCTTTTGCGGTGTTTAGCAGCAGCTTTCCGACGTGGTGGGTCGGCATGCTCATGATCTTTGCATTCGCGTTCGCCTACCATATATTCCCGGCCCGCTCCACTCCCCTGACGCCGCCGTCTGACCCGGCGTATGCCCTTGACCTGCTCTACCACATGCTTTTGCCTCTGATAACAATAGTGATCGTAGGCTTTTGGTCGTGGGCGTATATCGTGCGCTACTTTGTAGTCGGCGTATTGAGCGAGGATTACATCGCGGCCAAGAGGGCTGCAGGAATACCGGAAAAGAGGATAGTCTACTCCCACGCGCTCAAAAATGCCGCGCTGCCCATTGTCACGGTGATCGCGCTGAGCCTTGCCGGCTCGTTTGGCGGCGCAATAATTGTGGAGGCCGTGTTTGACTGGCCTGGGATGGGCAAACTATACTACGACGCGATAGGCGCTTTAGACATCCCAATAATAATCGGACTCACTTACGTGTCGACTGTAATTTTCGTGATCACGGTGTTTCTTACAGACATTGTTTATGCCTACTTTGACCCGAGGGTGAAGGTGGCATGAAATGACAGCTGCGGCTGAGGTTCTTTCCAGGTACGAGATAATTAGAGAATTCCGGCGATCCAAGAGCGGCCTTGTAGGGATCGCGATACTGCTCAGCCTCATAATAATGACCATCTACTCGGCGGCTGCGGTGCCACTAGAGTCCTTCCGGCAGTGGAACAGTCCCAACTTTTGGATAGACCTGCCAAAGGCGGCCGCGCCGGTGTGGACCAACTTTGGGTTTGGGCCAAAGATTCCGGAGCATATGGTGCTGCACGCTGCTGATGACGCGTCGATATCAAGCTCTTCTGAAGGCGGCATCAGGACGGTGGTGCATTCCTACACTGTGAATTTTAACTATGACAGCTACCCAAGCGACTTTATGCTGCTTTATTCCGTAAGGTACGGCGGCACGCAGCCGGTGCTCCAGGTAGACGTGCTCCGGCCAGACGGCAACGAGTTCCAGATCTACTTTGCGTCGCTCCCGTCGTCCCAGCAGGGCGGCAACAACGAGTTCTCGGCAAGGGTCTTTTCCACCGACAGAGCGATAGAGGAGAGTCTGCGTGACTATACCGGTGTTTTTGCATACAGGCAGGACCCTTCAAGGCCGCAGGTGATGATATTTGCCGACTCGCAGGAGAACAAGGTACTGAAGGGCACGTACGTCATCCGCGAAACGTTCTACTTTTTCGAGCCAAATGACTCTGTGCTTGACTCCGGGGTCATACTTGGCGGCAAGGTCTATGGGCTCATGGGCACCGATGAGCTGCGCCGCGACCTTGCCATCGGCATCCTGTGGGGTGCGCCCGTGGCGCTTTTCATTGGCCTCACCGTGTCAATAGCTGCCATCCTCATCGGCCTGATATATGGCGTCGTGGCCGGCTACAAGGGGAACCGCACCGACGAGGGCCTTATGCGCATAAACGACGTGTTCTATTGCCTGCCAACCTTGCCGCTGCTGGTAATACTGTCGGTGACTGTGGGCCAGAGCATATTCCTCATCACTGGGTTTCTGGTTATATTTGGCTGGGTCGGCATGGCGAAAATAAGCAGGAGCATTGCGCTCCAGCTAAAGAACCTGCAGTACGTCGAGGCTGCAAAATTGATGGGCCAGTCGGATTTCAATATCATATTCCGGCACATAATCCCGCAGCTGCTTCCGCTTACCTTTGCCAGCATTGCAATAGCCGTCCCTGCGGCCATTCTTGGCGAGGCGGCGTTGTCATTTCTGGGCCTTGGTGACCCAACGATCCCGACATGGGGCCAGATCCTGCACGAGGCAAACACCGCCGGCGCCGCGGAAAGGGGCCTCTGGTGGTGGATAGTACCGCCGGGACTGATGATAGCTATAACAGGGCTTGCGTTTGCGCTAATCGGTAACGCGCTTGATGCCATAGTGAACCCACGGTCAAGAAGAATGTAAGAATAATGGATGCCTCAGGACTCATAATCTTCATCATTATGAGATGATCAGCCGGCTCTTCCTACACTTCATCAGCATCCGAAAAAATGATCTGCAGTTCTATTGTATGAACTTTTAGCCCTTGACCCTGACTATTTTGATCCTGTCAAGCACCTTCCAGTACTCGACCTCGCGACCATGCACGTCGCCCTGAGCAAGCCGCTCCTTTATCTCGTCTTCGACGTCCGTGGTATCGAAGGTTTCAAAGGTTTCGAGGTCCATTATCTGGAGTGTGTCGCCCTGCTTTGATATTATCTGGCCATTGCGCTTGTCTATCAGAGGCACATCGACCTTGGTTGACACCGGGCCGACGAACGGGTGCGGCCTGCCATCAAAGACGCCTACCGCGGTTATTCTGGCTTTTGCAGAGCCGTGTTTGCCCGGCTTGCTATGGTCGTATGAAACAATCCTGCAAGGTTCTCCATCGATGATGATGTAAGAACCGATCTTAAGTGCGCCAAGATCCATCGGCTTGCTCATGAATTAAATCAAATCGCTAGAGAAAATGATGCATATTTAAGCTTTGAGCTAAATCTGCTCACTTTAACTTTTCAAGGATGGAAAAGCTGACGAGATTGTTGAGCGAGATGCCCTTCCTCGCCACGTCGCGCCTTGTGCGCTCGCAGTATTTCTGGTCAGTCTGATGAGTCTTTTCGCCCTCTACTTCAAGTATCACGAGGTTCCTCGAGTACGGGAACGTGAACTTGGGCTGCTCAGCAGCTAGAAGCTGCATCTGCGCAAGGCTTGCCTTCTTTACTCTTTCGCGCCGGGCAATGGCGTTTGCCAAGTCGCCTATCTCCGGGTCGCCGTTCGTGTATCGCGTGAAGTAAAGAGAAACGTAGTTGAGCTTCTCGCCGCTTCGCTCAAAGAGCGGCCCTGAAAAGCTGAACATGAAGGACAGCCTATCCATGTTGTTCTTCCGGATGTCCGCCAGAATGCCGGGCATGTCCCTGAAGGACGCAAGGATGTAGTGGTTGGCGTTGTTCGGGAAATAGGGCATGCTTTCTTCGGAAAACGTGGCAGTGACAAAGTAAATGTCGACGACGTTGTCGCTTTTCTTCCAATTTTCGATCAGCGAGTCCGATTGCTTGTCGTGGGGAGTACAAACGTAGCCCTGTATCCCCATTTTGCCTCTTTCCGCCGCCAACCCTACACAGAGGTAAGGCAACTGGTATATATGCTCTTAGGTAAATGCCGATTGGGAAATCTAGCAGAGCTACATCGACGGTCCCAACCATCCGAGCCTTCTAAAGTATAATACCATAAATAGGGCAGAAACAGACGACGTAGCCAACACGAATATCAGGGTGGTGTATATTCCCAGCTGGTCCCAAGGCCCTGTTTCAGTGCCACCGGGCAGGTTGATGTTCATTCCGTAGAATGTGCCGATCACGGTGACAGGGATTGACAGTGTGAATACGATTGTGAGCACTGCCAGTATCTTGTTTGTCTTTTCGTTGCTGAGCATAAAGTCGGTGTCCTTGTATATCTCGACCGTTTCCTTCGCTTCCTCCAGAGCCTCGTACACCTTCTCGATGTGATCCTGCACGTCCTTGAAGTAGACCGCCAGGTCTTCTCTTGAAAAGCGCTGCACGTCCTTTGAAAGGTCGACTACCGTCCTGCGGAGCGGTATCACGATCCTGCGGAGCGTAGTTATCTCCCTCCTCAGGAGCGAGATCTGGCGCGGTATAGATATGCGCTCGTCAAAGGCGCTGTCCTCGATGTCATCGATGTTGCCCACGACCTTCATCAGGATGTGGAGCAGGTCGTCCACGAGCGTGTCGATTATCTTGTGGAGCAGGTACCCCGCGGACTTGCCCATTATTACTTGGCGCTGCCGCTCGTCAATTTTGCACATGGCAAAGAGCTCCTCGAGTGGCTTGAGGTCGCCGTGATGTATCGTCACTAAGTAGTCGGTGCCGATAAAGATGGCAAGCTGGCTAAAGAGGAAGCCCTTCTCCTTGTCCGGCGTAGGGAAATGCAGGATGACAAAGGTGTGATCCTCGTAGCGGTCTATCTTGGGTATCTGGATTTTTGAGAGGCAGTCCTCAAGGTTGAGCCTGTGGAACGGGTATTTCTGCCCAAGCACGGTCATGTCCGAATAGGTAGGCTTTTGGATGTTAGTCCAGAGCACCCCGTTGCTGCTTATCGTCTCAAGCCTCCTCTCCGAGTCCGACATTTTTCTTTACTCCTCCCTCCCCATTGCTCTCTTGTTTCGTTACAGGCAACCGCTGTTATAAAAAAGTGTGCAAGTTAAAATCTGGTCTTCAGCTGCTGGTAGTCTATGGACTTTGACGTCTCGGCGGTGTGCCACTTTGCCGAGTTGGCATTCTTGAGCCGGGACATGTAGTACGGCATCAGCGAGTACCCTATGGCGGCCGACGCGGCCCCAAGCGGATCTTTTGCGGCGTTCTTTGCGGCCTCTGCGATTGCCGCCTGCGCCGGCAGGCCGATGTCGAGCCTTGAGATGTAGTCCCTGAGCTGGCTGTGGCCGTTGACCGCCCTCACCACCTGCGAGGCCAGGTCCTGCATGCTTCCTGCCGGCTTGAAGTAGATGATTGCATTATCGTTGTAAACTACATTCAGCCCCATCTCGAGCACTCTACACTGCAGGTACAGGTCGATTGCGATTATCTCTAGGGGTATCTCTATTCTACTGGCGGCACGCGAATCGATTGCAAGAGCCCTGCCCATCACAGTGTACTGCGAGAGGTCTTCTGCCAGCCTCACCGAACGGAGCCAGTTTGAAAGGAAGATCGATGCCCTGCCGGCGGCACCAGTCGCCTGGACAGGCTGCGAGTTTGACGCGCATAGCACTGCATCGCCACGTATGCGTGACGCAAGCTCCTCTGTGCAGCAAGGGTGCGGCACAGTGTCTGCGTCGTATAAAACTATGACATCGCCAGCTGCCAGCTGGAAAATCTCATTCCACGCCGCAGCAGCGCCCCTCCTCGCCCTGTGGTGGACAATCTTGATGTCAAGAGGCGAGCGCAGCGCAAATTTTTCTACAAGGCTGGGCGTGCCGTCTGAAGAGTCGTCAGACACTATCACCTGCGAGATCGCCAAGCCGCGCGCATGCTGCTGCTCCTCAAGCGACTGCAGCAGGTTGAGGATGTTCTGCTCCTCGTTGTAAGCAGGAATGCCGACGGTTATCCCCTTCTGCACACCAGATTCCTGGTTCAAAATATTTTATGAATTTTTTGGTTGATTTTTCGCGCAGAAACTAAAGTCTACGATGTTGCCGCATCAGAAGAGTGGTATTCTTTGATTAGTGGCACTATCTTTTCCATGATAATGCTGTCGAAGTTGTTTGTGCCAGCGTCAAACGAAACCAAAAGTAGATGGTTTCGTTTGACATTGGTATTGTTGCTCCTATCACCTTTTCTCGTATCGCATTACGGCATATAGTATATGTTTTGCCCAGGTTCTCGCCTCCCAGGATTGCCGTTTGAAATGGCGGATTACCAATTGCAGCGCCTGCCTTTGGCCGTTCACTTCGGTCATTAATGGCAGCACAAATTCTCGCGGAAATCGCTTGCAACCACATATAACCCAGCCTGTTGATAATCGCGCAATGGCGTATCGATTTGTCTAGCGCAAGGACAAGGTGTGGGGAATTATTTCTTTGACACCACCTGAGGGTATCGTGTATTTATTATATAGTTCCACTTGGAAAAGTTTTAAGATAGCTGTAGCTGCCCCATAGATGATTGTTATAGCTCTCATTGAGAAATTATTTTGCAAACGCCCTGAGCTTGCCCCGCATCTCCCGGTCCTTCGAAATTGCTGGGTGAGCCGGGTCCGCCAGAATCACTTCGTACCAGATGTTTGTGCCGTCCTTGTGGAGAAAGTACGAGCCGAGCGCTTCAAGGTTGGGGTATTTTTCATTCACCCTTCGCTCGGCGACCTTGCGCATGCTGATGCCCTGCTTGATGTGGACGACACCTATATGCTTTGGTCTCCTGCCTGACACCGGCCTCTGCTTCCTCATGCCGCCCCTGCCAACTCGCACGCGGACGACGACTATGCCCTGCTTGGCCTTGTAGCCCAGCCTCCTAGCTCTGTCGAGCCTGCTCGGCCTCTCTATCCTGTTGATGGTGGGCTCTGCCCTCCAAGAGATGGCCTTGGATTTCAGCTCATCGGAGTTGCTCTTCCACATCTTGAGCCAAGTCTGAGTCATATAGCTGTGCATTTTGTTGTATCGATCTCCTGATCCTGACCCCTTTATATGCTATCTCAAATTACTCCACGCAATATCTGGATTACCTTTTCCGCAATGACGGTAGACGCGAGCTCTTGCGCCTCCTTTGTCTGGGCGCCGACGTGCGGCATGCAGATGAGGTTCGGCAGGCTCAACAGTTGCTTGTTGGTTGGCGGCTCCACTTCAAAGACGTCCAGAGCCGCGCTGGCAATCTTGCCGTTTTTCAGCGCTTCGTAAAGGGCGTTCTCGTCGATTATCTCGCCCCTTGACGTGTTTATCAGGTAGGCGGTCGGCTTCATTTTTGCAAAGCGCTCTGCGTTGAACATGTGCTTTGTCTCCGGCGTCGCCGGCACGTGGCATGTCACAAAGTCGGCGCTTTCAAGGAGTGTATTGAGATCGGTGACTATCATGCCGGTTTCGCTGATAAATTCCCGGTTTATCGGGTACGGGTCGTAGCCTATCAAGTTCATGCGGAGCGCCTTGGCCAGCCTGCCCACGTTGCGGCCGATGTTGCCTACGCCCACGATGCCAAGGTACTTGCCTGACAGTTGCGTCCCCATAAGGTCATTCTTGATCCAGTTGCCCTTTTTTGTCTCTGCGTCGGCCCTTGGTATGCTCCTTGCAAGCGAGATCATGAGCCCGATGGCAAGCTCTGCCACCGCTGTAGAAGCGGCTTCAGGAGCGTTGATGACTCTGATCTTTTTGGCCTCTGCCGCCTTAACGTCGACGTTGTCAAGCCCTACGCCTACCCTAGCGATTATCTTGGCTCTTGCCGCGGCGTCGACTACTTCCTTTGTAACCTTGGTCTTGCTCCTCACTACAATAACGTCGTAATCCTTAACGGAAGAAACGAGCTCTGCTGGCTTTATCTCTGGCTTGTAGTCGACAGCCAAGCCTGCGCGCTTCATGCTGTCGATGCCTGCCTGGTCGATAGAGTCGCAGACAAGCACCTTGCCGCTAACTTGCATACTATGAGTTGAAAATTCCAGGGTAGTAATATAATGTTTGTTTCATTTTGAAAAATGGTTTTATAATTATCCCGGCGCACTAACTCCAAGCTCAAATGCCTGCTGACGAACAGACAAGCTGCTACATCCTGCGCATACAGAGGGACGAGCTTGAGAGGCAGCTGTATGCAGGCAAGTCGCTCTACGTCAGCATAAAGCGCGACTGGTCGCGCGGTACAAAAATCCTGTTTGTCAGAAAGGCCGATGCTTTCATCGGCTCCGGCGCAATCGATAGAATAGTTGACCTGGACGAGATGGGCGAAGGCGAAAGAAAGCTGTGCCTTGAAAACAACTGGTACGGCAAACTGCTGTTTGCCAAGCTGACAAGGTTCCGCCCGGCGGTGCCTGTGCAAGATACCCCTGCCGCGGGTCAGAACCCACTCATGCTGCACGGCGCAAGCATCGCGGGCGTAGATGTTTCAAAAATTGAGGCCCTTGCACCTGTCAGGATAATAACCTTGTGATGGTTGTCGATTAATTTATTATGGCCGCAATAGTAGTGCATCCCGCGATGTCGTCGTCATTCAGAATTGACAAGGATTCCCTTGGGGATGTCAAGGTTCCATCGGACGCGTATTATGGACCGTTTACCGCCCGCGCAATGGAGCAATACAAGGTGACAGGCCAGAAGGCTCACATCAATTTGATAAAGGCGTACGCCATGATCAAGCGCTCGGCCGCGGTGGCAAACAAGGAGCTGAAAGCACTTGATGCGCAAAAGGCCGACGCGATAGTAAAGGCATGCGACGAAATTCTGGGCGGCAAGCTGCTCGACCAGTTCAAGGTGGAGGCGATAAACTCTGGCGCCGGTACAGCATTTAACATGAACAGCAACGAACTCATCGCAAACAGGGCACTTGAGATACTCGGCAAGAAGAAAGGCCAGTACGACGTCATCAGTCCCAACGACCACGTCAACATGTCACAGTCAAGCAACGACACCTTCCCCACAGCAATGCACGTTGCTATTTTGCTGAACATGAAGGAAACAATGACGTCACTTGATAGGCTGATATCGTCCCTTGAAAAGAAGGCAAAAGAATTTGCCGCTATTATCAAGATCGGCCGGACGCACCTGATGGACGCAATCCCGGTGACCCTTGGCGCAGAATTTGAGGAGTATGCCTACGCGCTCAAGCAGGCAAGAATAAAACTTGTACAATCAATTGAAGGGCTTGAGCACGTGGGGCTTGGAGGCACCGCGGTAGGCACCGGCGCAAACACCCCCAAGGGCTATAGGCAGCTTGCAATCAAGCACCTGTCCAAGGTCTCAGGCCTGAACCTAAAGCCGTCAGAGAACATGTTTTACTCGCTCCAGAGCAAATTCGACGTCGCCAGCTGCTCGTCGGCGCTCAGGAACCTTGCAATAGAGCTAAACAAGATGGCAAACGATATCCGGCTTATGGCGTCGGGCCCTACAGCCGGCCTTGCAGAAATCCTGATCCCGGCGGTCCATGCCGGCTCTTCGATAATGCCGGGCAAGGTCAACCCATCGCTTGCAGAGTGCCTCAACATGATATGCTTTAACGTGATTGGCAACGACGTTTCAGTGGCCATGGCCGCGCAGGCAGGCCAGTTTGAGCTCAATGTGATGCTGCCAGGAATGCTAAAGTGCGTTCTTGACTCGACTGACATGCTGAAGAACATTTTGCCAGTATTTGCGTCAAACATGATAGACGGCATAAAGGCGAACAAGGAGCGGCTGGAGTCGTACATCGAAAAGAGCCCAGTGCTTGTAACGCTGCTCAACCCGTACATCGGCTACCTGAAGGCGGCCGAAGTCTACAAGGAGTCGCTCAAGACCGGTAAGAGCATCAGGGAGCTGGTGCTGGGAAAGGGGCTCATGACAAAGGAGCAGCTGGACAAGGCGCTGTCAAAACAAAACATTCTTGATGGCGCCAGCTAGCTCTGTTTCTGGACTACCTCCCGCCGCGTTTTTGCCAATTCATAGATTGCAGTGCCAATAAGCGCGGCCTGGAGCATGTAACCGCCAATTATCAACACCACTGCGTTGAGCGGCTTTGAGAACGTTGTCATTATCTCTACATGGGGCGAGGCAGTCGAATTCCCGACCATTACAAGCACTGCAATTGGGATGCAGGCGTACAGCGCTTTCCGAAATCCTTTGTACGTCAGCACAGCCAGCGCAATAAACGACAGCTCGAGCGCTATCGCCCTGTCCAAGAACTGCGGATCGCCAAAAGGGATAGCGATTGCTCCGACAACGCTTATCGCCGCTAGCACTGCCGTAACGGGGCTAAATGGCATCCACAGCCATTGTGCAGCATTTCAATTAAAGCGTTTCATCATGCTAACTATTAATAATACAAGCTGACATTCTCACACAGTATGAAGGCTGCGCGGATCATCAGGACAAAAGAGCCGCTAGAAATCAAAGACGTTAACACTCCAAAGCCCCGGAATGATCAGGTTCTTGTAAGGGTTGAAAGCGCAGGTGTTTGCCATAGCGACCTGCACCTGTGGGAAGGCGGCTACGCCGGCCCGCAGGGCGTTTTCATGAAAGTTGAAGACCGCGGGGTAAAGTTCCCCCTGACTCCCGGGCACGAAGTGGCCGGAACCATAGAGGAGATGGGCGAGTCAGCCACAGGCTTTTCAAGGGGCGACAGGGTCCTCGTATACCCATGGATAGGCGAGGGCACATGCCCGGCGTGCCGGGTCGGCGAAGAGAACATCTGCGACTCGCCAAGGAGCCTTGGCGTGTACCAGGACGGCGGCTACTCGGAGCTGGTCCTTGTCCCAAGCCACAAGTACCTCGTAAAGCTTCAAGAGTTTGACCCCAACGCCGCGGCGTCGCTTGCATGCTCTGGCTTGACGGCATATACTGCTGTCAAAAAAGCAAACGCGCAGCCCGGTGATACGCTCGTCCTCGTTGGAGCCGGCGGCCTCGGGCTCATGGCGGTGCAGCTTGCCAAGGCGATTACAAATGCAAGGATCACAATAGTCGACATTGACGACAAAAAGCTTACAGAAGCAAAGAGGCTTGGAGCCGATGAGACTATCAACTCAGGGGCTGGCGACCCTGTCAAGGGCGTCAAGGACATCACCAACGGTCTTGGAGCAGAGGCAGTAATTGACTTTGTAAACAATGCCAAAACCGCGCCAAACTCCCTTAACATGCTGAGAAAGAGGGGCAGGCTGGTGATGGTAGGGCTCTTTGGCGGCGCGCTCGAGCTGAACCTCCCGCTCGTGCCATTGAGGGCGTTCACGCTCACCGGCGCCTATACAGGCAAGTTTGCAGATCTAGTCGAGCTTGTGGCGCTTGCGAGAATGAGCAAGGTCCAGTCAGTCGTGTCGAGAAAGTTTATGCTGGATCAGGCAAATACTGCGTTAGAAGAACTCAAAGCAGGCAAGATAATCGGTAGGGCAGTCATAAACCCCTAGTTAGTCAGGCGACAGCCATTCTGCCGCTGGCCGACGACGCCATCTTGTACAGCGAGTTCCATACCTCAAGCCCGTTGTTTCTCTTGATGCCCTCAAGCACGCGCACGTAGCCGGGGCCGACTGCCTCTTCAAGAAGTTTTCTCACTGCTTCTTCTCCCTTGAACATCCTGACCCACTCGTCATAGACTGCTCGTGGCTCTGAGAAGAGCATGGCAAACGGGTTGTGACCATTCTTTTTCATAAAGTAGTACTCGGCCATGCTGAGAAATCCGGGGCCAAACACAATGTCGCCTGCTTCAAAGAACCTCCTCCTTACTGCCTTGTAAGTGTCAAGGGCGGTTTCTGTGGCAATCCGCGTTTCCATGCCAAAAGGAGAAACAATTTGGTTATTAACACACTCGTATGTTTCTTAACTGACATACTTCTATGATGCACTGTCTCAACAGTTTTTGAATCTCTTATAAGGTTTAAAGGCAAATGTAATGTCATGTCAGGCGAGGATAAAACTAGTACTTATGAGGAGACAGTGAGCCGGACAAAGTCCGACCCCGAGGCTGATACAGAGACAGAAACAGAAGTAACAGTCGTGAAAGAGGAGTCGATAACGCCGGCGCAGTCCAGCGATGTCCAGACATATGAAGTGCAGTCTGTCACAACACCAGAGGAAGAAGAATCTGTCTCTACAAAGGCCAAAGAGGCAGGCAGGTCTCTCAAGGACCTTGTCTATTCGCTTGGCAGGAAAACCAAGGAAGTGACCGAGGAGAAGACAAGGGAGCTAAAAGCCCAGTCAGTCGATATGAGCGCCACTTCTGACGCGCGGGACATACAGCACCTCGGCGACGACGTCGAGAAACTGATAGCCGTCTTTGAGGACACCATGACGGAGATACGCAAAGAGCCGTACGACGAGCAGGAAAGGCTGCTTGTGGGCTACAAAAAGCTGCTCGAGGAGCAGATAAACGTCATCAATGCAAGGATGAACATGGCCAAGCGCCTCAAGCCAGGCGCCTGACCCATTATTATTATTCGACTAGCAGCTTGCTAGTGATGTCCTTCACCACTACCGACTTGATATTGACGAATTCCTTGATGCCAAACTCAGACAGCTCGCGGCCGATGCCGGATTTCTTTATCCCGCCAAACGGAAGGCGCGGGTCTGACCTGACCATTTCATTGACAGATACTATGCCGCTTTCTATTTGCCTCGCCAGCTTTATGCCGCGGTCGATGTTGTTTGTCCATATACTTGCTCCAAGGCCGAATTCAGAGTTGTTCGCCTCCCTGACTGCCTCCTCCTCATTATTGACGATGATTATCGGGGCGGCAGGTCCAAACACTTCTTCCTTCACCACTTCCATTTCGTGGTTCACATTTGAAATTATCGTCGGCTCGTAAAAGAAGCCGTCCCTTTTCACGGGCTGGCCGCCGGCGAGTATCCTGCCTCCCTTGCTCCTTGCGTCCTCTACCTGCTTGGCAAGCGCCTGCCTCTGGCTGTCTCGCACAACCGGCCCTCCGGTGGTCTTGAAGTCAAGTGGATCGCCCATGACTTCTGCCTGCGTGTTT
>Ga0126312_10000271_pt1 | contig 28432 bp, 25 predicted proteins | sample Plot104A_FD_92537 | JGI IMG/M metagenome (GOLD analysis project Ga0126312, IMG submission 92537) | Serpentine soil microbial communities from UC McLaughlin Reserve, CA, USA - Plot104A | ecosystem: Environmental > Terrestrial > Soil > Grasslands | place: USA: UC McLaughlin Reserve, Lake County... | reverse complement strand
GAGCTCAGTCGTGCAAGAAAAGAAAGCACAGCAGCGAACTAAATTGCATTGGTGGCCCCAGCGCATCCTCAGAAAAGAATCCGTCTAAAAGTTTAAAGCTAGCATGTCGGTATAATATCTTGATAGAACCCTCCTAAAAAGAACTGATAAGGGAGCGGGCCCGTCGGGATTTGGATAAAAATTCATTTGAATCCAATATCAGAATGGTACTACGAAACAACAATCTACCTACCATTGCGGAATGTACTCTATAATAGTACTCAAGTTTCCCTGCTTCATAAAAAGTACGCTTGAATATTTGTCCTAGTTGCATTGTTCCTGAATCAAATTCAATTGATAATGCTGAGGGTTGTTGCTGCAATGAAGAAACAATACCTGTGTATAATTGATACAATGGAATTGGGTAGTCCTTTGCAATTCGTCTGGGCAAAAATCAATGATGATGATGGAACTCCAAGACCTCACGTCGGAGGAAGGACTCCAAATACTGGATATAGTGATCACTTGCCTATTCAAGCCGTCATCAAGACTACACGATAAAAAATTAAGTTATTATTTGAAGATTCATCTTCTTTTTTTGCATTTTGCATTTTCTCTTGCCTAATTCAAATGTAAATCGATTTTGAGCTATTTTGCAACTACACAAAAGAATAAGATAGTTAGGCTACAACCGAAATAACTAATATCTTTCTTTACTAGTGTCTGTGTACATGCTCAGTGGAAGTCTTTGATACGTTTAGGCCATGTATCAAATCATCATAAATTTGTAATTCCCAAATTGCGATTAATTTTTTATCTTCATCAGACGACAAGCGGCTAGCCGCTTCTACAAGATTGTTAACGAGACTTTGGATTTGCTTCCAGTTGTCCATATCTATTTCAATGCTGCTTCCCCCCATAGACTTGATAATCTCCTCTCGCTCATTATTAACGGCACTTATCATCTTATCTATAATACTTGCCTTGTACATTTTTAAAAATTCTACACCATTAAACGGAAAGTCTCTGGACCTAGGCATCTTTTTCCAATCGTTATCATCCCTTTCTAGTCGATCAAGAAAATGATTTATACTCTCAACACAACGTTGAAGTAGTCCCCAATTATCAAGATCATTTTCATCCACATAAATCAAAAATTCTCTGATTTTCAGAAACTGACTATAACCAAGTGTTCCTGGCGCTGGTAGTCGACCTTTATACACATATTCTGTGTGAAGCCACGGATAATACCTAACATAGTAACTCAGTATCTTAGTCATAACTTCCTGAATTTTTTCCTTGTTGAGTCCATTTATATCACGTTTTAAATTCTCGTCTTCTAGCCGAACACTATGAAGTACGCGTACAGGGATATTGAGCTTAATTGTGGGTTCTTTTTTGTTATCAGATCTGATGCTATTGTTGTCTAATTTTATAGAGATGTAATTTCCATAGTACCTGTCCCAAGGCAAATCGCCGAATAATTTCCCTCTTATTATCTTCACTTTTTCTTCTTCTTCATTGAATGTCTCCTTCTTCTTCTTTTTTTCTTCACCGAATATCTGTTTTTCCTCTTCATCGACGACTCCTAGAATAACACTATCGTTTATTTCGTCAGAATTTTCCAAGTCATGTGCCTGTACATAACAGGTCAGTAGTGAGTCTTCATTAGGTGTGGGCTCATTTTTTGTCCATCGTGCCACTTTAGGAGAGCTATCGTTTTCGTAATCATCTAATATTACTCGTATGTTTCTGTTTTTAGAGGGGCAATTCTTTTGATAGACTTGGATCTTCAATTCCTCTTTTTTTCCTGATTCTAATATTAGATACTTTTTGTTATTGTCTATCAGCAAATCATATTCTGGTTCTATCATAAAAGACTGAGTCTTTTCGTTATTCTTTTTCGTTATCACAGACATACTCAATACGCTCAAGTCTTCTATGCTGCCTGGGAATTGGACAATAATTATCCCACCTGACTGAGAAATACTATCTCGATCTACTTTTATTTCCAGCGGCAAAAATGACTCAATTTCATTGCCATTATTCAATAGTTTAACAAAGAAAGAATAACCGGATGGTGTGGTGTTGTTGCTATCCATGTAAGGAATAAAGTTTAGGTATCTTAATACTACTAACCTTTTTTCTGTTAATATTTCGTAAGTTCCTTCCAAGTCATAACGACCCACTTGGTTTGATTCTTCCCGATACGGATCTATTTTGAAATCTTCCTTTAATTCCTCTGTAATAGAGGGATCAACTAGCAGTCGTCTTCCATGAATTCTAACATGATGGTCGTCTAATTCTGGTACATGCAGCCCTATGTAGCCATGGACTTCTCCTTCAAGCTTTGAATAATAAAACTTGCTGAGATGAAAATAGATCTTGAAATTATTGTTTTCTAAATCACACTCACTAAAAAATCTGGAATTCTCTTTTGAAATAAAGTCACCTACCAGATTCTGTATATCATATATTTTACACTCAAAGTCTGCAGAATATGGGAGAGGGCGTTCAACTTTTTTATCACCAGAATTATTATCATCATCACCACGAATAATAGTTGTAAATAGGTCAGATTCAAAACCTTCCTCTAATTTTCCCATCATAAGATCAACTATCCTGAATTCTCCAGCAAACAATCGACTTCGTAGGAGATGTGGAGCAGTATCTACTAAAAGGCCCTTTAACATTAATCTCTTACCTATTACTGCATCTTTCTCTTTTTCGTTAACTGATGTTCCGTCACTGTATGTGACCTTCCTTATGAATACATCATGAAATGTAAATTCAAAGTACTCTACTGGGTCTACTGCCCCAGTTATATTTTCCTTGACAGTCTTTACTGGCGTGGAGTCATCGAAATACCTTTCCGTGTTGGAAGGTATGTTATTGTATAAGGGGGCCTGATTCTTAAACTTGCCACTGAAATGCAAGATTGGCAATTATTGGTCTGTCCTCCTTGCAAGGTCATAATTATATTCTATGCCCGGTATCTCTGGAAACTTATCATACTGACGTGGGATGACTACTGACAGATGAATTGAATTTTTTGGTTGCTCATATGGATAACGTCCTGGATCTCTATGCCAATTATCAGGAAATGCCCAGGGTCTGACATCGTTTACCCCAGGCTCTTCAGTTTTTCCTTCTTCAGTATTTCTAAAGTTTTCATACGGGTAGCCTATTCCGCTCCATGGTGACAACATGGTTTTTAATCCAGGAACAACATGTGGAGATGTTGAACCATAAGCAACACTATTTTTCTCAATATTTCCAAAGACATTCTCGGGTTCCAGCCTCCATTCAAATCCCTTGCGAAGCTGCCATGCCGCAAAGAGCCTATCTACATTTGAGTGTATAAGAAATACAAAAGGGTCTCTAAATGAGGTGTGGGCATTACCGATGGTGCCTCCAATATAATTATGTGCCCAATTATGTACATGTTCAAGTTTACGTCTCATTTCACTGTAGTCTTTAGATTCAATAATATCCTTGTCACTATAAAATGGACGGGATTGGTCTTTCATGTATTCTTCTAATGTTCCCTTTTTCTTTTCTCTTGTTAATGCCATAGGGACATCAGCCGGGTTACTGTGTTCAGTGTCAAAAGATTCCAGACCACGATAATTACCAACTGGATATGGATCATAAAAGCCAGCAGAAAGCCAGGGTTCCCCAACGGAACCTCTGGCATTGCCCATAAACTCCTTATTAAAAAGATCTAGTGGCTTTCCTCTAAGATCTCTGGTGTTTTCTGGATCCTCATTCCAATCCCAATAATGAAGAGAAACACTGGAATCTGCCTCATAGAGTAGTCTTTCAAACCTGTTTAAAAGCTCTCTATGCCAAGTAAGAAATGCAGGTCCACCGTGGACATGCGTTGCCTGGTGAATTTCATCTTGTTTAAACCAATAGCTGACACCGCCTACAAATGGTTTATCATCCCTGCTTCCAGGAAAACGTAAGGTAGGATCCTTATTTAAGGCAATGAATGCCTTTCGTAAGGCTTCTCTTTCTTTATCAGTCAGCTTTGATAGATTTTTGCGCGCTCCAAGCTGTTTTACCATATGAGATTCATCCTGGAAATGAAATTACAGGATTCTTTGGAGAATCCAATATTCTTAGAAATCAGGCTATTATAAAAGGCTTCTTCAATATGATCAGATACCATTCACCTGAAAATATAAAATCATTCTTATGGCGTCCCTAAGTGAATAAATAACACGTTCAATTATACTATCATTATCTTTTAGAGATGAAAATTCAACATCCTTTATTATTCTATCTTATATCTGAACAAAAGAACTGAAACCACAATATTAAAAAGAGCGTCAAAATAACAAAAAGGATGTAGAATCATTACTTAAAATTAAACTTAGGCAGTTTGCGCAGAGTATAGACCAGACTATAGAGCAGAAATTATATTCAAAACATGACAGGCTGGGTGATGACCTTTTGCGCAAAGAAGAATCACGGTTAAAGGAAATCGAAGATGAGAAGAAGCGCAACGCAGCAGAAACTAAGCTGTTATGGGATGCCGCTTCAGCTGCAGAATATGAACTTGGAGAATAGCTTGAAGTAGAAGAAGAAGGAGATGGGGGAGGAGGAGGAGGAGAAGAAGAAAACCTTGAATTTAGCTAAGAGGAGCATGATGACACTTAATGATAAATTAGCAAGGAAGTTAATTAGATCGAAAATCAGCTTATCTCTTTATCATCTGCTGACAATTTATCACGGTTAGTGAGTAGATGTTGCTAAAGAGTATGAAGCCCAGAGTTAGATGTAAGAACAGTAGGTGTTACGAACCCGCCTTTTGTTTATAGTGATTGTATTATTTACTGATGGGACCGGGGGAATCCGACAGAAAAACCTTCAAAATTTAGACTCAATGCAACTGGAAGGCGGGTTCGGTGGGATGCGGCTGAAAATTGAGATGATTCTGCAAGAAGTATTTGATGAAAGAGTGTCTTTCCAAAAGAGCAGATTAACCCCAAAAACAAACCTGAAACGCACAACCTCTTTTTTTCAAGACGAAGGCTTTGTCATAGATAAACTTTGATTAATAAGCTAATTGATGGAAAAGACATGTCCAAGAAAAATCTTGGCAAAAAGCCTAAGGAACGGAAGAAAAAAGAAGTGCCCCGTCAGGAGTCAGAGCCAGAGGGTGGTCCTTATGAACGAGAGCGCCAATTCCTAGAAGAACGTCTGTCTACACTTGCACCAAAAGGTTCCTCTCGCCCAACTACTCGCGCACTCGAGGAACCCGGCCAGCCTCCTGAAGGCTCTCCCCTACCTCCAGATACTCGCCTTCGAAGTATTCGGGAATACCGCAAGCGACAACGGGCACAATCACAATCACAATCGTCTGCCCTTTCTAGGCCTGAAACCGATACGGAACGCGCGGAACTGCAAGAAGCCCCTCAGCCTCCTCCGGCCAATAATTGGATTCCGATTGGCCCCTCAGTAGTTCGCCAGGGACAGGGCGGGGTAAGACCGCCGGTCAGTGGTCGGACGCCAGCCATAGCCGTAGCGCCCGGCGGTACCCGAATCTATATTGGCGCTGCGAATGGTGGAGTGTGGCGCTCCGATGACGCTGGCCAGACGTGGCATTCATTGATGGATGCATGGGACCTTAATCCTACGACACCTGCCTCAGACTCGCTTTCAGTGGGAGCGATTGCAATTGATAACGCGAATCCTGATCGTGTTTACGTTGGATCAGGTGAAGGCGCTAGTGGAAGTTTATTTGGCGTTGGCCCCATCGTCACCAATAACGGCAGTGCCAATCCTCCGGCGTGGAGTACTGAGCAAGCAGCCCCCGGCAGTCCCTCTCTTGCAGGCACCCGTTTTTTTGCTTTAGCAGTCGATCCAGCGAGCTCTGATCGAGTGGTCGCTGGCACTCGTAACGGAGTCTATCGCCGCGAGCCAAACGGCGCTGGTGGCTTCCACTGGGAGCAGAAAGTAATGGGTGCAACAACCTCGGTAACCAGTGTAGTCGCAGCGGCAAGTGGTGGTACGACTACCTTCTATGGGGCACGTTGGGGAGGACCAGTTTACTCTTCAACTGACGGAGATACTTGGAACGAGGTAGGTACAGCTACAGGCTTTCGCTTCCCCAGTACAAACGTGGCTCGCATAGGATTGGCTGTTCAACCCAATAATCCTAGTGTCGTGTATGCCCTAGTCGCTGCTCCAGATCACAGCCTCAGAGGAGTCTGGCGTCTGGATACTAATGACAATACTTGGCGTCAGGTAAGCGGAGCTCCGACAGATCTCTTCGGACCAGATTCCGACCATCTACAAGGAAATTACGACCTCGCCATTGCAGTTGATCCCACTAACGTCAATCGTATCTACCTGGGAGGATCGACGAAGTCTTCGGGCGGTGACTGGTCGGGCTGCCTCTATCGCAGCGATGTGAGCAGCAGTGGATCCGGTGTTGCACGCACATACAGCATGATCAACACTTTCATTGGTAACTCCATCCATGCCGACATTCACACAATCGTCTTTGCCCCGGGCGATCCCAACAAACTGTGGGTTGGTTGCGATGGTGGTGTTTTCTACTCCACTAATCCGACTGGCAGCAGTGACATTTTCATGACGCGGAACACCGGTTTGCAAACGTTGACCATGGAGTTCCTAGGCCAGCATCCCACCGAGGATGCAATACTGTTTGCGGGAACACAGGATAATGGTGGAGAGCGATTTACAGGCGAAGAAGCTTGGCTCTACTCCTCTGGCGGCGATGCTGGGTTTGCCATAGTGAATTGGAACGATCCCTACAGAGTCTTGAGCACTTACGTAGCGGGCAGCATTCGTCGCTCTACCAATGGCGGCACACGGGGCTCCTATACAGCTGTCAACGTTCCCCTCGCATCTGGAGAAGGAGTAAGGTTCTACGCTCCTATTGCTGGTACACCTCCGAATCCAGGCAGCCCTACTGCGGCTGCTGATGCCAATTTGGTAGCCTTTGGCTCAATCCGGCCTTGGATCAGCACTACATTCGGTGGCGGTTGGCAGTCGATACCAAACGATAACCTAGCTACAGATAGTTTGGATGGGCTTATCAGGTCCCTTACCTTCGCTTCGCCCACTAGGTTATACGCTGGAACCATGAGCGGTGGGGTTTACCGCTTTGACCGCTCGGGCTCAACTTGGACCCGTACTCAGATTGATACAATTGGTGGAGCTAATCAGCTTCCGCTGGCTAGTCCTGTCACCGATATTGCTGTGGATCCTACCAATGATAGTCGTGTCTATATCACCTTTGGAGGCACTGGTGATTGGCGTCACATCTGGTTCTTTGATGAGACACAGTGGCAGCAGCGCAGTGGACCTACTGCAGGGAGCATGACTAGTCTACTTGATGTACAATTCAATGCCATAGTTGTGGATCCAGTCAATCCTGCCCATCTCTACGCCGGCGCTGACATTGGTGTCTGGCGTTCGATAGACGGCGGCAGGAATTGGGCAGTGTTTTCCGAGGGATTGCCTGACGCAGCTGTTCTGGACTTGCTCTTACATAACCCTCGCCGCCTATTGCGTGTCACTACTCATGGTCGCGGCGTCTGGGAACGTACGCTGCCCGACACGCCAAAGCAGGGTGTAGAACTATATGTGCGCAATACACAATTAGACCAGGGGCGTGGTCCTGCGATAAATGGTCTCCCCGACCCTACCACCCAGGGTCAATTGGTTTATTTTTGGCGAGGCCCAGACATTAAACTGGACACACCTAATGCTCTAGGCCAGTACCAGTTTCCGTTGACTGGCACAATAGATTTTCTACAGTTTGTCGATACTCTGACAGACGATTTTCAAAATGTGGCGACACATGCAACTACGAACATTATTACACGCGTGTACGTTCAGGTCCATAACCGCGGTGTGGTGCCTGCTGACAATGTGCGCGTAATGCTGCTTCTTGCCAACGCCTCAATGGGACTACCGCCCTTGCCGATGGGATTTGACGTCAGTGTACGTAATGGTGTTCCCATCAACACAGCTAATTGGCGCACCATTGGTTTTGATACTCTCAATGATGTTCGTGTGGGCTTTCCAAGAATAGCAGCTTTTAGCCTGCCGTCTACCATGCTACCGCCACCAGCCAATCTCGCTGGAAATCAACATCAATGCGTTCTAGCCTTGGTGCATCACGCAGGTGACCAGTTCATGAACACAGAAACTAGAGTCGACACCTTGAGTAGCACCGACCGCAAGGCAGCTCACAAAAACCTGACTGTTGTGCAATTCACGGGGACATTGCCTCCAGCGATGCCCGTCGTGATGCCTGTCCGCATCCATAATCCAAATGCTAAGCAGAAGCTGCTTACAAGTCTTAGCATATATCTCAACAATTACCCCGGCCGAGTACGTCTTCTCATTCCACGTATTGAGAGTGACGGAAATCTAGAGAATCTCATTGATGGTATGTTCTTTAGTAAAGATTCTAAAGATATAGCTCTATGGGCCAAGCATCATATAAAGGAGATTGAGCATAACCAGAAAGGTAAGCAGCCATACGACAAGCTATGGTCGAAGCAGCGCATTGAGGACATCAAAAGGGCAATAGAGAGTTCTATCATTCTGGAAGCTCAAGACAAAAAACACATATCTATCAATCGTATCGTAATGGAACCAGATACATACTACACTGTTTTCATAGTCTTTGATCGGCCAGAGAAAGGAAAGATTGGGAAGTTCTATAACATACAATTCCAGCAAGTTGATTTGGAAAGTGATAGCATAATCGGCGGCTTGGATGCACGCATTGAACTAGTGCTAGATTTAAAGAAAAAAATGAAAAGAAAAAAAATGAACAAAAGTGCTATATAATAATATCAAGATCCTCCTGTATAATAGAGAGCAGCGCAGAATTGAAAGAAAAACCTTCACAGTTCAGAAACAATAACTCAGAGGAAATGGAGAATATAAAGTCCTTTAGTTAGTCTGTAATTGAAGCCTTGAATACCTCAAGTCTGATGATGTACGTACTGGACTAGGTCTATGAGATATGGTAAAATTAATGAAAGATCATCGAGGAGTATTTGAGATCAAAACTGGCTCTGTTGAATCTTCGGGTGACGACGACGAAAATATTCGTACCTAATATCCTAGCAATCGTCCACGGATTTAACAATATTGTCGGAGAATTTATGCAAATAAGCCAGGAAAAACCTCTTCATTATCTTTTTAAATGAGCACTTGTTAAGCAGATAAGAAGTGGCTCAGGTCCTAAAGCCTCTAGAAGTCGGTATCCTTAGCATAATCATGTTAATTGGCATCATTGCACTAACGACGGAACTAACTGAATACGAAGAGGTAGCCAAAATTGTAGTTATTCCGTCCATGGTATTACTAATTATAGTCACAGGATATGCAATCTTTAAGACAGCTTACTCACAGCACTGAGCGCGCCTTAGCGACTATGCCTCATGTTTCAGGCCTGCAATAGAGACTCTTCATATTCTTGGCTTCTCGTCTCTTTCTCGCAAATCCGTAAACTTAGAATTGGCCTCTCAATATCCCCTTGTTAACTTAATCCATTTCTTGTCAAGCAGAAGATGAGAGCATCTGCAAAGACCACTTTATATCTAAATGCAATCAATAAATATGTGTCAGGATTTTATGAATCTGAATTATGGCTGCAAGTTTACCTATCAACTATTACACAAAAAATATGGCAATGACACAAGCGCGGCATTTATTCATCTTGTACGAGAAATCGGGCAGGTTGCCTTTGCAATCGAAACTAAAAACGCTCCCGTATTAGAGGCAAAGCTAACTGAAGCTTCAGCATTGCTTCAATTTATTGCCCATAATTACAAGATAGACTTGGAATCAAACAAAGAAATAATGTATTCAAAGAAATTGTCGTTAAGTGAGAGGAGACATGAACAATAGTATTTCAAGGTAGACGTTAGTTTGTTCTTATCCTTTCTTCTTGCAAGATATGAGATCATCTTCAAGTTGAAAATATGATTAAAAGTCTCAGGAATCCTGAGACATTTTGCAAAATATAAAGTACAGATGTACCATCAAAGATATCAAATAATGATCCATCTTTTTGTTATTTCCTTTATCCTCATTAGTAAGGTGCTCACGGAGTACAGTTAGTGCACTTGATTCATAAGCACTAAGTGGTCATCCATCCTTGCTTTTTGTGCATTCAATACTGCTAATTCGCTCGCATATATTTCTGCTAGTGCTGTATTTCCGTCTGATACGGAATTTTCGTGATTGGTGCTCAAAAATACTACGATTTGTTTAGAAATCCTTAATAATAGTCATTTCATACGTCTCATCACCTAATATGGTTAAAAAAATATATTCTTCGAAATTAAGGTCAACTCAGCAAATGACTGTGGAAGTTGTTGGCTTTCCAGATCTAAATACATCTGGCATAATGAGGACTACAACCTATACAGATATCGATGAGTTCCTGAATGCTGTGAAAGAAGCGCGGAAAGGCGATCAGATAATCCTAGCTAATGGCAATCATAAGCTGACGAGACGTCCAAAACCATTCAGTAAGAAGGGCACCGACAAAAACCCCATAATTGTAAGAGCGGAAAATGTAGGGGGCGCAACACTAAAAGGAAAGACAGGCCTTAAATTTAAAAATTGTGAACATTTCACATGGTATGGATTCCATCACGAACAAGATTCGTCCCCAGGAGAGGATAGTAATATCGCCTTTGAAGGTGGCAAGAATAATAGATTCGCAAGGTGTGAAGTTAATCTAGATGATAAAAGTAATACAAAGCGGCACTGGCTTCGTATCTCAAACTGCGAAGCCATAAAAGTGGATCATTGCTATTTCCATCATAAGAAGTCGGAAGGCCAATTTTGCAGTGTTTATTTGAAAGATAATGAACCAGGAAAGGGCCCCCTATTCGAATACAACTATTTCCAACACCAGGACTTTGGCGAACACCTCCCGCCGGGTACAAGATATGGAGACGCGGGAGGCGAGGCTATTCAAATGGGTCATTCAGACCACGCCCGCAAATACTATAGGGCGATAGTGCGCTACAACTATTTTGAGGAATGTAATGGCGATGGTGAGATAGTTTCAAACAAATCGTGTGGCAACTTATTCTATAACAACACCTTCACGGACTGTGACGGCAGTCTGACGTTGCGGCACGGCCATTCCATCGCTGTTCTGGGCAACTACTTCAAAAACTGCGGTCTTAGGGTCTGCGGGGAAAACAATCTGATAGCAAACAATCACTTTACGGAAAATTCCAGAAAGGACAACAGGCAGCCTCTTGTTATCATGAATGGCAAAAAAGAGGGAAATTATCGATCTGTAGTCAACAATGACATAATACTGAACACCCTAGCCAACGGAAATGGAAAGGCGAAGCAGATAGTATTATGGGGATCAGGAAACGGTAAGGATAAGCCACGCGACAACAGGTTTAGGGGCAACATCATAACGGGCAAGTACGGTAAACTCTTGGAGTTCGTCAATAAAGCGAAAGCGACGGGCAACACGATAACAGATAACATTGGCTGGCACACCGGAAAGGCTGAAGTAGGCCATCTTGCGGATGAGATGGCCACAATAACTAATCCTCTATTGACAAAAGACAAAGAAGACGGCATATATCGACTGCAGAGCGGTTCACCGGCGCGCGGCAAAATCCGAGGCGAGCCATTTAGGGCATTGACGGATATTGATATTTACAGTGTGGAACGTAGTAGAAAAAATACAGATATAGGATGCCACCAATACAGTACAACATCAACTAGACCAAAGAAGCGGATAACTACAACAGATGTAGGTCCCAAAGCACCAGCACCCTTTGATGACAACCCAGTATGGAGTCCACCTATTCTCGGAGCGTAAAGATAAAGAATAAGAGCAGTTTCTAATAGTCTGTAATTGAAATTTTGAAGATGAAAAAAACACTAAGGTACGAAAATTAACCCAATACAAAAGCCCAGAGTAGAATTCGTCCAGTTAACTTCCTTAATTTGTTCATAAACAAACACGCTAGAAGAGCAGTTTTGCAGATAATGGATAATCAATAGGGGAAAGGCAAAATGCAACAAAGCACGACAAGAGTTACAAGTGCCTCAAATAAATCAAGGAGTTCCTTCGCCTCCTCAACGCCCTCAAATATCTGTTCTCCCAATTTCAGATTTCGATATAATCTCCAGGATTAATCTTTGTGAACTGGATCCTGGGACCGTATGTTTCAATTGTAGCAGGGATATTTCCTTCTTTGATTACTTTGGTTATAGAGATTGTAGTTGTAGCTGAATCCCAATCTGATTTGAATATATTTGAAAAATACTCGTTTACATGCTTATCATGTATGACAACCCCAGCTTCTCTATTTGCACCTTTTTCACCTATCCCAGTTTCAGACCAATTCTGTGAAGCAATTATGCTAATCTCATCGTCTATGAGAATACCTTTATTATGACAGTGGACAAAATAATTCAGATTCAGATATCTAATATTATCACCAATACTTAATCCAAACCTATCTTCAATCTCATCCATATCTGTCTCGAGCTGTTTTTTCTGCTTGGCGCTGAAAACTTTTGGAGATACTATTATCCTAATATCCAAATTCTGATTTTCTCTCTTCAGAGAGCTAGTGAGACCAAGTAGCTGCCTCACATGAGAACTTTTGGGCTTTACATATTGCTGCTGAATATATATTGAATGCTTTGCTTCGCTAATGAGCGTTTTAACGCTCTGAAAATAATTGTCTGGAGTTAAAATAGGCAGTAGTTTTGACACCCTGAATGTTCCCCTCCGGAACATTTTTGGCGGCGGCCTTACAACCATGGCTTCATAAAGATCTTCGGCAATATTCTGAATCTCAATGTCTTCACCGTAGACCGTTCCTTTGCCAAAATCCTGCATTAGAAGGTCATGAAACGATCTTGCTATTTTCTGATTTTTGATCCAAACGCCCCATTCTCTATTTCCAGTGGCGAAATCCTCTACTGCCGATCCGTCTTCATTTGGTTCAAATGGATTCTTCGGTACGCTATTTTCAGTCCAATTGCAGCTCTCAACTAAGACTGTAGCTTTATCGATAACTATTACTTTTTCATGACAGCTTGGGAAGAGCTTTACATTTGTATTACCGCAGGAAGGTGCGATGACTACCCCGGCACCTTTTAATTTGGAAATTCTTTCTATTAGATCGGCTTCACCTGCCCTACGATCATAATCAATCATTAGCTTTACTTTTACATGTCGCCGAGACAAATCTTTCAATAGCTCTTCCATATAGCTTGCAGTGAAATCATAAATCGAGATAAAGACCTCAGACTTTGCAGTTTGCAAGGCTTCCTTTATAACAACATAAGAGGAGTCAGGCGAAGCGAAACATACCAATTCGGTTGTGTCATTGCTTTCTTCAATCTGATCTAGGGGTTTGTATGAAGAAAGACGACAGTTTCTAGGTACCATCTGAATGCCTGCATCTTCTATTTCTACCGCGAACATGTCCGCCAATGGGTTTGGATATTTATTGTTCCTTGGTTTTGCAGCCATCTCCTCATTCACCATCCATGCTCGTAATAATCTTCAAGTCCCTAATTTTCTTCCCATATTCTGAAAACTTGGAAAGAACGGTTGTTGTTATTGGATTGGCCAACGTGTGAGAGGGGGTTCCAGCAAAGAGGAGCCCTACTGCTCTATTTCGTTGATCTACAACCAAACTGCCAGACTCTCCACCTGCACTGAAGGGAGTTGAATTAGCTCCAGTATAATGACTATATGGTCCTTCAGAACTGCCTTTCCCGCCGGCCCGTAGATGACTCTGAACGTTCCGCCAACAGACTTGGCTGTTCCCTTCGTTAGTTGTGTTGCTCTTTCCATCTTCTTTAGCTGAGTGTTAATCTCGACTTCATTGACGATTTCAAGAATCTTGCCAATACCTTGAATTTCTGGGCTAAGTTTGACATTTTTATCAGGCTTTGCTACAGCCGCATCTACATAATTGTTCCGACCTTCAAATGCTATCGGGACAAAATCGAATAGCTCCGCTACTCTATCTATAGGAGCTTTACCATTATCATATCTTCCAGGTTGATCAATTGGGTCACCATTTCTTGCACTGTTAGTGGCAGCAGCTAGCACATGGTTATTACTCAACATCACGACGGGTTCGTTTAGTTCACTAGCAGTGCATAGGCAGGCAAGTGTTCCTGTAGTATCTAATGGATATTGATCAATAGATACATCAGAGGAGATACTAGATCTGAAACGCTGGCGCAGATTTAGATAACCATCCTGTGCAGTAAATCCAAGGCTCAATCCAAAGGCCTCGACCGGTCCAATCGCTTCGACATCAATATGGTTGCTTTCCCAGATGTCTGGCATGATACACTCTTCTGAGACCCAATCAGGATGTGCTTTAAGTTCCATGAAAACTTTCATGCAAAGATCTCCTGTCGTTCTTCCCCAGACAACTTTTCGCCTATTCCAATGCCGACTATATTTTCTGAGCCGAACATTGAATCCTCATCTGCTTCTATTCAAGAGAGGAATCTGAAGATGACTCCCATAGTGGCTGTATCTTGCTTTTTTCGAATGCGGAGGCAATTTGCTTAAGCTGCCTGATTGATTCAACCGCTTGTGCTGATAGATTTTCCTCCAAGGAAGGGCGACATGAATAACCATAAAGAATGAGCAATTTGGGCTTCTAGATAAACTTTATCGATCAAGGGTAAATAATGGATAATCTACTATTTTTCGGCACTTTCTGATAGGGTATCTGGCTAAATCTTAGAGACTTGCAAGTACATCCTTGTATTCATGTGAAGGTACTGCTTGGTGCTGGCAATTACGGATATACGTCGATTACTGCAGAGACTAGTGATAGTCACTCTACTACTATTCTTCGTTGTAGGTCTCTTCTTCTTTCAGCTTTGATAGAAGCTACTTCCCCTTTTCAGTCAGTCGATTCATAACAAACACATTTACCTTTCCGGCCTTCTGGCACCTTGACTTTGACTCGCTCCATGTAGCCTCTCTTTCGACCTAGCCTCTCCCTTCACTGAAGGCGTTTCTCCCTCAGGACCGCAGTCACATCGCATAGCCCTCGACAAGTTGAGGTTGCAAGCCTACTGTAACTAATAACCCTAGTATTATTGCCGCGCCAACCGGTACTGCTTTTGTTACCACCCTCATCTTTTTGTTTTGCTTTTTGTGATCTTGAATCTCATACATTGTCATATGTCATACTGTCGTACTCATCGCGTTGTCAAATGGATGTATATAGAAAATGATTCATATAGCTTGATGCGGATAATAAAAATAAGTATATGAAATTAGAAAAACGGTACAGTTCTAAGTTATTTTCAAATCACTTAATTTGTCATAAAGGGGTAAGTACGAATCACACAAATCGTCAATATGAAAATCCTGAATGCTGTAGATTTGGGCTTAGAATGGGTTTGTTTGAATGTTTGAGATGATTTTGAGATGATCTTGAGATGATCAAATATTGTAGGCTGAGTCACATAATCATTCAGTGAAAAATTGCACTGCAATAGCTTAAAATTTCAAATGCATACTTTACTGTAGCAATCAGGACCCCTTGTATTTGGAGATGCCAATATTTTGGTAATTTATTAAAACACCTCCTTTCTTTTTGTCACCATCTGTCTTGTAAAACCATATGACATCGCCGGTCTTTGCTCCAAGCAGCATCACTATCTTCTTGTTAGGATTGTTGACACCATAATCTGCAGGGTGCTTTGCAGGCTTTACCCTAATTTTCAAAGACATTTTCGTTTACTCTGTTCTGCCTGTAGGGCCTTTTAAAGATCCAACTATATAGGATTGTGTATACTCCAGCGTCGTATGCCCCCCAAGGCACCTCCACCTTGCATTACAGCGCACATTGTTTTCTCTTTTTTGAAGCAGTAGGTGTTATTGACATGTTGCCATCCAACTTATGGAACTGGCGAAATTGTTTGTGCTATGCTTGCATATGGAAACGGAAAGGACACGGTTTACTACCCCTCTGATAACAGATGAAGGTTAAGTTAACGGAGCCTATAGCATAGCAAATTGTTTTTATAATTCCATCTTAAGAACGAGGATAATGTGATCATATGAATCACAATATTGTAAGCAATAGTATAGCAGAGGAGGAGGAGGAGGCTTCAATCTATGCTGTTGACAGGATTGGCACAACAGTTGGACCTAATTCTGTCCCAAGTCATTATCTTAGGTGGTCTGGTGAACTAAACGCTCGTGAAATTAATGCCGATGACATGATCGATATTGCGATATCTCAAGAGTTCAAAGTAATAACCCTGCTGCTCACAAGGGATGTAACTAGAGAGCAAGTGATTGTTCGAATTAGCAAGGCTATCAAGACACTAAGAGCAGGTGAAATTTTATACTTGTTTACTCTGGTCATAATATTATGTGTATCTCTTTTGAGAGATACTAAGAAAATATTGTCATTTGAGATATTGCCATTTGAGGTGTCAGAATAATATGATTAGCAAAAAGCAAATGAGCTTATCTTTGTTTCTGATAATCACATTTATCTCAAGTGCCACAGCGCTGACATTAGGAGCATCATCATCATCTTCTTTATTTGCTAGCGCTAGTGTCAATGAGAGTATGGAGGGTCTGGGAGAAGCTATACCCCCTCAACAGCTTGAGGGTGAAGATTGTATTACTTTTGACTCAGCTCAGGCTTCAATTCAAAATATAGAAGGAAGCTGGAAAGTAGTAGTGGGAGATAGATGGATGCTTGATTTTGCAGACAACCAAGCTAATGCCCAAAAGGCACTAGACATCATTAGGCATTACAAACTATCTGAGCAATGTTTTGTAGGAAGGCCTAACCCTCCAATGCAATACTATCTAACTAATAGTAGCAACGGTACTATTGCTGCCCCTATGGGACCCTCATTACCAGGAGGCGGAGAAGATTGCCTCTCATTTAATCCCCAAAATACAACAGTTCAACAAATTGAAGGAACATGGAAAGTAGTTGATGGAGACCACTTGATACTTGATTTTGGTGTAAGCCACGATAATGCAAACAAAGCTTTGCAAATAATAAGGAAGTATAATTTTGATCATATGTGTTTCGTAGGAAGACCGGATCCTAGGATGATGTATTTTGTTACTAGTAGCGGTGCCCCACCAACAGATGGAGAACTTTTTGTCAGTGAGCCAGTTACACCTATTTCACCTAGGGTTGAACTTTCCAATACCTTTGCTGCAAACAATCTAACTACAAATGAGCCTGCTACACCCGACGATCCAATAGAGGAGACTGGTGAGGAAGAGGAGGGACTACTTTCTCCGAATCCTACACCGCAGAGTGATAGTGAAGTACATGATGAAGATGCACTTACATTAAGTGCAATCACTAATGGATTGACATCATTAGCTCATGGTTTGAGCTATCTACTTGGAGGGGTCGAATATATTTGGAAAATGGTGGATGATTTTACGGATAGCCAGCACCAGTCTTCCTTAGTCTTTGCCACACCTGCATTTTCAACTCCAGTAATGAACTTTGAGGGAATACCTGCTTCTCCTAATCCACTAACACGTAGAGTACCCACTCCTCCTGATACGGTCGGCGATGTTGGACCTAACCACTACTTTCAAGCAGTGAACAAGCAATTTGCTATTTTTGACAAGAATGGTAATATATTGACAGGACCTTTTGATATTAATCGGATTTGGATCGATGCCGTTAATCAAGGATTGATTGACCCTTCTGATCCTTGCGCGAACAGCAATCATGGCGACCCTTATGTCCTCTATGATCATTTGGCAGACCGTTGGCTACTAAGCCAATTTATTACAGGTGAAAGGGATGGTACAGGATGGAGAGAATGTATCGCCATATCTAGGACACCTGATCCTGTCAGTGGTGGGTGGTACCTCTACAACTTCGACACACGAGGTGTAGTGAATGACTATCCTCATTTTGGTTTATGGCCGGATGCATATTACATGGGCACAAATGGAGGTCATCCTTCTGGTCATGCGTGGGCTTTTGACAGGACTAGGATGCTCAATGGCGATCCAGCTACCTATATCCGAATTCCAGTCGCTGGCTCACTCACTTCATACATGCTGCCAAGTGATCTTGACGGTCCTGTGCCACCGGCAGGTGCGCCGAATATATTTATGAGATACATCGATGGAGCTGAGAGGGGGGGAGAAGACCGATTGGAGATGTTTGAGTTTCATGTAGACTTTACCAATCCGGCTCTTTCTACATTTACAGCTCTTCCACATCTGACAACTACTGTAGATTCGAGTTTGTGCGGATTCCTCTTCGGTACTCCATGTATCCCGCAAGCAGGAACCGAGTGGAAGCTTCACCCTCTAAGGGAATGGTTAATGAATAGGTTGCAATATCGCAATTTTGGAGAATATGAAACGCTAGTCGTTAATCATGCAGTCGATGTAAGTGGAGCCGACCTTGCTGGAATCCGTTGGTACGAGCTTCGCAAGGTTGACGGCTCTTGGTCTATCTTCCAGCAAGGGGATCATTCTCCTGATTCTATGCATCGGTGGATGGGCAGCATAGCGATGAACAAAGATGGTCACATTGCCCTAGGGTATAGCACATCAAGCAGCACTGAATCTCCAAGCATTCGATATGCCGGCAGGTTGGCAAGTGACCCTCCAGAGACATTGCCACAAGGTGAATTCATTATTTTTGACGAAGGAGGTTCACAAGCCGGATCTAACCGCTGGGGCGATTATAGCGCTATGACTGTAGATCCAGTAGATGACTGTACGTTCTGGTATACAACAGAATATTTTAACATCTCTATGGGTCATTGGAGCACACGCGTAGCTGCATTTAGATTTTCTGATTGCACAGGAAACCAACAACCTCTTGTGTCAAATGGTCAAATTCCTTGAGAAGGTTATAGGTGACTCGACTTCTTTATTATTCATTCTTTATTATTCATATTATCTGGCCAAGTGTTTTTTACTCTGGGACAGCACAACAATCTCTCAGAAAAGTGATGACACAGACGATTTTATATCAAGAGCATATCGAGAGATTTTTAATCAAATGAATTTGGAATTTTGTTTTAACTCTTTTAAGGGGTCGGTTTGGTCCAGCTCCTCTAACACTAAATAGATAGATATATACAAAATGAATGTAAAAACCTTCTCTTTTACTTGTGTGAGAGCTTAGCATGTAATAACTAGAATACTGTTTTCTCTTTGATTCTGGCATACCCGCAAGTAGCCAACGTGCCGTTGTGTTTTCCCCTTTGTTGTCCTTCTGCTAAAGGATTAGAATAGCAATAATTTCTATAATTTCTATAATTACTAAAGTAATAATGCTTGGTGTTGATTGCTAAGTGGCTTCTACAGTCATGCGGGTGCATGCAAAGTTGTGGTTTCATATATGGAGTAGATGCACCCTTGTTGTTCCATCCATCTTATCTTGGTGACTCCGTGAGCACACAATATCTTCGGAAATTGAGGTGTAGCCTGTATTTTGATAAAATAACTCCGGTGAATACTACTCTATCTCCAGAAGAAATCCTGAATTAAGCACAAAATCTGTTAATTCCGGTGATACTGAAGACGATGCAAAAATTAGACTCATTTTTGGAAAATAGAATGTTTGATCAGTGTTAAATTATGTTAATATTTGCTAAAAGGCAATTTAGAATTACTTCTGAGTAATATTGATACCCTGTCAACAGTTACACGAACCAGATACTACTTCTCCTATCTTTAATGATGAAGACATATCATCATTCATTACCCAAACTTATATTGAAAATATTTGCTAGCATATATAAAAGGCCCGTAAACAGAATCACTTCTCTTCATCTACCATTGCATTTATTTTGCTAAACCTATTTGTCTTTGAAACCTCATCTAATCGTGCTTTCGCTATATCAGAAAAGTCAGATATTTTTTCTACGATATAACCTTCAGACACTAATTCGTTTATATCTTCATCAGAAAGTATTGCATCAACTCTAAACATTGAATCCTTTTCATCTAGGAATCCAGTAGCACCTTTGATGTCCAAACCACGTTCTCGTAAAGCTCTTAGCTGTGCTACCGTCTTAGCTTTTATAGTGGCCTCAAACATTCCTATTTTTCAGGAAATTTTCAGTATTTAACCTTTCTTGAAGAAAAGACGTTGAGTTAACTTTTGTAGCACAACGTCAAATAAAGTACTGTGTATCCAAAGAGGGCAAAATGGCTCACTCCTTAGATGTATAAGCAGAGACGAAGTGTATTAATTAATAGATGAAATATCTGAACAAGTGAATTTCAAGTTTAGATCTCACTCAGATTTTAACCGCCGTTTGATGTAGGAGCCACATTTTTCTTAAAATTTTAAGAAACAATTGAAGAATATTTCAGCATTAGGAAACAACTGTTTAAAACACAGGCCAAAAATCTCGTATATTCCTTTTACCAGTCTATACTAGGTTGTTCGCCTACATCTTCAACTTCTATATCATAACCTTCCACTTGCCTGGGTATAAGTTTTCTAGTATTAGAATTCATCTTTTTAACGCTTACTATTATAGATTCCTTGTTGTCCTTTTCTCCTATGTATACGCCTGTGACATCCTGCAACCCAAGCACATCTTTCTCAACTATCTTTTGAACTTCTTCGATTTTTTTCATCGTTGATGAGACATTACAATTAAACAGTTATATCTTTATTGTTTTATTCTGATACAGATTTCATCACCAAACATGTATGTAGATTAGGTTCATAGCTATCTATAATAACCGTAATCTTGACCATCTATCCTGAGTAAGGTTTCGTCAAAAAATATTTCTCTAACCAGGCTTCTCTTTGCCATGAATCTATTAGCGCGATTAGAATATTTCTGAATCCAGTTCTTCTTCCAGATTGATATATGGCTTCTCTTAATTACAGATTCTAAGCATAGCTACCAGTCTTGGAAAATACAACTACAAACCATGACTGGTTATAGCTCATGTGTTTATTGCATTTCACGACAGACAGACAGACAGACAGACAGACAGACAGACAGACAGACAGACAGACAGACAGACAGACAGACAGAGAGAGAGAGAGAGAGAGAGAGAGAGGAAGAGAGAGGAGCATGCTAGTATTCGCCTAGCTATAGGTGTTACCCTCAAAAGTTAACAGAGCCATTATATGTACATTATATTCACAACTTTTATTTTATATGTTCGGTTGTAGCTTTTTAAATTTAATTATCAAATTTTTAACGACTCTTTTCAAGCCAGGCAGAGCTATTTTCTAGTTGCACTTAGTCTCGGGTTAGTATGTACAGCCAACTCTAGAAGTATTTTGTCTAGAAAACAGTGCAGCATAACTCTTAATTCATAGCCTGCAGTTCAAAAATCTAAAGTTATAATTACAAATTTGTGCTCCAATGATAAAGTCAAAAAGAAGTATGGTGAACTTTTATAAGATTTGATCTATACCTAGACTCTCCATCACTGTGCAGATAGGAATTGCTAATGTCTGAGAGGGCGACCCAGCAAACAAAAGGGCTATTGCACGATTTGAATTGTCCAATATTAAACTACCAGAATCACCTCCGCTGCTGAAGGTAGGATCCGGTGGTGTTGGTTTTATTACATAAAGACCTCTGAACAATGCTTCCCCAGCTTCTCGATAGTTAATAGTAAAAGTAGCATTCATTCCTTCAAGAATGCCCTTAGTATGGCCTGTAGTCCTTCCACTCTTTTGAAGTGGAGTATGCCTGCCTACATCACATGCAATCCCCCTCACTGTTCCTATGTCAAGAATATCTGAGTTCACATCCTCGATCGGAATTGTTGGTTTTGCTAAAGCGGCATCCACGTGGTTATCTCCACCATCAAAATCTATAGGCACAAAATCATATAGCTCAGCTACTTTATCTTTGCGAATACCATGATCCGCTGCTCCTGGTTGTATCTCATCGTCACCTTTCTTTCCGCGATTGGAGGCTGCCAAGACATGATTATTGCTTAATATCAGCTTGTCTTCCTTTGATGTTGCGCAAAGACAACCCAATGTTCCTGCAGTTATTGAAAAATGACCTATAGAAGCTCCGCATTTTGTAGGTCTGAATCTTTGCCTAGGATTTACATGTGATAGTGGTGCCAAAGCTTGAGCGAGATGAATTTCCGGAAGGCCAAACTGTACAACATTTACCGGAAAGCCCTCAAAGGTTGGTGGCATTATGCACTCATCTTTAACTTTATCTGGAGATGCTTTTATCTGTGTATATACTGTAATTGCTAGTTTTCCCGTATATCGTTCACTCCTTATTTGTTCCTGTAAACCGAATCCTACTATATTTTCGGCACCGAGAGGCGGCTTCTCAGGCTCAGCATCCATTGCGTGAAAACCCTCCTGATCATCATGTATTTTATTGTAAGCTTCTGCCCACAATTTTCTAAATACTTCTTTTTCAAATTTGGCACGCGCTGGTTCTACGTGCTCAATCTCTTTTCTTTCATCCTCAGATAGTATACTTTCGATTCCTTTTATTTTTCTAGACATAATTGAGGCAATTTCGCTTGTTGCGTTATTAAGTATATTTGTACCTTGTAACTGTTTTTTTGCATAATTTGTATCGCTATCACGTTAATCGTATCAATAGTAATGACGTTAGCTCAAATTGGATCTAGCATCAGAAAAATCCTAATGGGTTTATGAAACGGCTTGTATGCCTACACTTATTTTTATATACTCCAATTCCAAAAATGACCATATTCTTGTTAGAAAATACATAAGATAATGGGAGAGGCAACAACAGGACTATTATCTGCGCAACAATCTACCTATACAACCACTACAACCAAGAGGTTAGCTGATTAATGACTAACGCATTACTAATTGACAAGGCTCTATTCATAATCTGGTTGTTAGGATTTGGGGGAAGCCAATAATAGAGACGTACACTAACTGTTTTATAAATCTCAAGCTCACATAGGAAATATCTGAATTTGGAACGCTACAAAGACAATCCTCCTGCCGAACGCACAGAAATTTTTGTAATTGTCCTTGTCGCTATCGTAATTGGTCTAATCGCAACAATTGCCGTTACTGTCGCATATGAATATTACCCCCGGAATAAGACAGTGACTTTTCACAATGGTACGGACATTGATTTTATTATGGTGCGGGAAAATAATTTTCTAATCCCTGTGCGTGCTTTCTTTTCTCACCTGGATACTAGTGTTACAATCAAGTTCTACTATAAAAATTCGACCTATTATATTTATGCAGTACAAAGTATAACATTATCTAGTAATTCTAGCTCTATTTTTACCGTACACGATGAAGATCTAGAGCCTTCCGCAGATCAGCCTGGAGTGGTAACCGCTCGAGTGGAGGTAGGCCATCCATTGATCGTTAATACATATGCTGAGCCGTATACTATTGATATCTTTTACAAAAAAGCCTCAAGAGATGCCGTTTCAACTCCTACGACCGATGAGTTTAGTACAAATGCTACAATCTCCGAGTTTACTGCAAATGCCACGATCACTGACTTTAATGGAAACACTAGAACTGACGAGATCTTAACAAACACTACAAAGATTGCCATTCGAAATGCACCGCTGCTTCACGAAGCGGAGCATTTTGTATGGGCAGTCAGAGCACTTGATCTTGGTGCACCTACATATTTTTGGATTGTTTTTGCAGGAGTGGTACTGAGCCGAATTTTTTCATTTACCAGAAATGCCAGGGGCATTACTAGAGCAAGACTTAGACCAATAGAATTACTTTGGATACCTGTTAGCGCCATTATAACTCTATTAATTTTCTCAAGTTTTAGCGAGCAGGTCAACTTAACAACTGATATAGTGCCAAATATCGCACTTGCTTTTGGATTTGGATTTGGTTTTGATAAGATCTTTGAAACATGGAGTCTTAGAAAAGAAAGTTGAGAATATTCGACTAAGTATCGTGATGTTAACATTGCTACAGGTTCTTATAATTTACCGGGAGATTCCAGGGCTTGATGCTATGCAGAGTTTGCTAGACTTTAATTTCCTGAGGATTCATGGTTTGCAATGACTCAGAGACTTTAAAATGCTCCATCTTTCAATAGATAAATTCATGATGACACCTCCGATCGATATACCATAGTAGACTCTGCTAAAAAATTCAAAGACATCTTCGAAGCGTAAGGATATACTTCATTTATTTTATTATCCATATTCACATAAACCTAGCTTGTAACCAATTCGTAGCTATGATATCCATTACTCCGTCATCTACTATGTGTTTGGTAGTACTATCCCTAAATCCCATATAGCCTCTGTGATTATCCCCAACTGACTGTATTTGACATGGATATCCGAGTTCCTCTAAATCGCACACGCCATCTCCATCTGCGTCTGCAAAATTTATGCTAGTATTCCTAGGTATTTCATTTATGACATTCATTTCCGTGTAATTGGACGGCCGGACTATGCCTAGCTGAGCTCCTTTACTTCCAAGTGCTGTATCATTCTCATACAATGGATAATACTCATATGGCTCCCGGCCATTTTGTAAACGATCATCTTCAGGATCAAATAGATTGTAAAATTTAGTTACATGGTTTGCTATAGCATCTCCATAGACTAAATCATCATCATAAAGACTATCATGAGTATCAGATGCGTTCATTGATATCTCTTCATTATCTACTGCTGATCCCATTAAATGAACAGTATTAATTTTTAAATTGGTAGTGCCCAATTCACGCAGAGCACTAAGAACTACTCTTGCGCCCAAGGAGTGGGCAATAATATCTATTCCCATATGTGAACTGCAATCATTATTGAGCTTTATAAGAGAATTTGCTAAGAATTGCCCATTGCCGTCAGCTATATCCTTTGCTGTATCCCAGCCAAGACCGAGTATATCTATTTGAGTATTTGAATCCCAACTGTAAAGGGCAATAGGCATAGGCTGTGCATTTTGTCCCATAGAATTAAGAGCTAATTGATATGAACCTTTTACTCTCTCGTATTGTTCTACTGCCTCTGGCTCTTCAGCCCAAACGCCATGAACATATATAGCTAAATCCTTAGGGCAATTTTGCTCGTCCAACTGAAAATTAGCCACAGCAGCAGAGTGTTGCTGACCTCGCGGTGTCATAAATCCGGAAAAAGTATCAAAGAAATGCCGCGTTGAAAGTATCAGCTCTGACGATGATGACAACTGTGACTGCTGCTGATATGATTGTATTGGTGTACATAAAATGACTGTCGATAATCCGATAATGATAATAATAACCATCGGAGTATTTTTTGCTCCCGATTGTATCATCAATGTAAATTAATGTAAATAAATCTCTGACTTTAAGATTACGTTACATAAATATATCATTAATATTTGCGCACCATTTTTATCCTTCTTCTGTTTCGAACCGACGGTCTTTGAAGGTGAGATTTTACGTAAATTTGCTTCAGTAGATCTATAGCGGGTAAGAGAAGTCCTCAAACTTTCGGCGCCGAAAAAATTCGGCCCTACAGCTAAATCTTATTCCATATTCAATAAGTGATAATAAAATATTTATTGTTATATCGCTTATGTTGAAATTATTCTATCAAATTGTATTTTCTCTTTTGCTTTAATAATATATTTATCTGATTACTAATCATGTTCCTGTGCTGCAATAGTGTCTGTGTAACAGCCCAGTTATCATCCTCAATATCATCAATAATCATACTCATTCTATCTAGCGTAATCTTTAATGCGGTTATGGATTTATCGAATGCTCTTTGTATTCTTCTTATTTTATCTTCTTGTTCTTGAAATCGAGATGCAATTTCCCAGCTATAGTCATCTTGGCTTGTCTCACCTATCAATTCCCGTACCTTTCTTAGAGATAGATGTCTTTGAGCTATCAGACGTGCCAGCTCTGATTGTCTTCCCTGGTCCTTGACGGTATGTAGCTCTTCTGCAATGCTAGGGCATACCATTGAATCTGCAACAGATTTGATGACTTCTTGCGGCAAATCTAGGAGTGCGATCCTCTTAGTGATGTAGCTTGGGCTTTTACCTATCTTTCTTGCTAATTCAGAAACTCCACCCCATCCAAAATCAGAAATATAGATTTTGAAGGCCCTTGCTTCATCTATTGGATTCATTGTTTCTCTCTGAATATTCTCAATAAGCGAAATTTCAAAGGATTCTTTATCATCCAGTTCAACTATATGGCAAGTTATCTTTCTCCAAGATAATCTCTTGCATGCCTCGTACCTTCTATTACCTGCAATGATGGAGTAGAAATGATCCTCTAATCCTCTTACTATGATAGGTTGTAAAAGTCCTCTCTGCTGAATTGAAGTTATAAGCTCATTAAGGTTCTGTCCTGAGGAACGGAGTTGGCATTTTGAGGCTCTTAGTTTGGATATAGGTATGTCATCAATCATACCTAGAAGGGCATTTGATGAGATGGTCTTAGACAATAGGGTTATTTCATGAAATGGATAATATAATTACTTTTTGGCCAATAGTTATAATAACTTAATTGTCTTATCTTAACAAGATAAACTTTTGCATATTTTTCCCTTACTTATGTCATAATATAAATAATGAAATATGTTAGATGTCATTATTCTACAAGGGCGTCGGATATCAATCAGTAACCTGGCAAGATCACCAGGCAGCCTCACCGTTTGGATATCAAAAGACTGAGATGACGGGCAAGGACTAGTATTGCCTCTTGCTGCGGGCAAATTAAAGCCAGTATTGTATAACCTATTTCCTACTCACTTGATACCTCGATAGAATCTGTATAGTGTATGTTCTGAACTACCATCTTCTAGTACATGCAAGTACATGCAATCTGAAACTATTATCCTCTATGCTTTCAAATAATACTTTTGTTGATACATATTTGTGACCCTAAAGTTATATATTCTGAAGAGCTGATTACTAGGTCAGCTTTACTTTTATTTGAAAAAGATCTGGACGAATTCTTCCTTGTTCAAGGTCATTCATAGCAGCTTTTAGGTTGAGGATTTGATCTCTATCGCTTTAAGATCTTGAGGGAATTAGTCAAACACCTTGTTAATCCATGCCGCATCAGATTAATCTATTTATCATCTTTCCTTTTAATAGAACGAGATTTCTCACCTGATTCATGGCGATACTCTCCACGTAGCGCTTTGTATCCTTGGTAAAAGTCATGGATTCCAACATGATCATCTGTGACCCCCTGTTCGGCCGCAGACGTGATTGACACCCAACAATGAGGACACGCAATAGATACACTCTTTGTGCCAGTTAGCTTTGATATGATAACATTTGTTCCTCTATTGTATTGGTCAAGACCTACTTCAATGGAACGACGGCGGTATGCTGGATCTGCTCCTAAATCCCTATCAGAAAATGTTACCTCCACTTTACAATTAACAGCAGATAGTTCTCCTTGACTACTATAGCACACCTGGTTTATGGACCCCTGTCAATACAAGATCTTTTGCTACCTTTTTCTTTGATTCGTCATCCATATTCATTAATAGCTAAAAATGGGTATCTTACTCCCGAAGAACTTGCAGCATTTAGCAAGGATCTTGCAGCGGGCTGCAAGGTTTCCGATAGTGGTAATGAGCATAAAGTAGGCCAGCAGGATGAAGCGTTAGCTTTGGAAGACAACTATCCTGGCTGCACAGTCCGGTCAAGCATAGCGGACTCGAGAGTCGCACCTAATGTGACGAAATCAAACCGGATAGACAGAATACAATATAAAGAAATGCTCCGGCCGGGATTTGAACCCGGGATCAGCGACTCGAAAGAGCTCAATACTGCTAATATAGCCAATTTCTGTATGTTCTTGTATGTCTGAAATACAACCAGCGTTGCTCACGCGCTCAGAAATAGATTGGCTCATAGGACAGTCTACTAACTTATCTAAAAAGACTGAACGTGATTTACGCTATCGGATTAACAAGAACCTCAGGGTTTTCATGCAGACAGAATTACCCCTATTGAAGGACAGGGGATTTGCAGCCGCTCTAGGTAACGACGACGCCGCAATTAGTAGCGGCGGTAACGGCGCAGGGGAGCATAGCCTGGTAGGGAGTGGGATTGCGAATCCTGAGGAAATTCGAGAAAAACACGCAAGAGATAAGCGCGGGGAGTGGGAATTTCGTCCCCTTCCATGGAATTTCGAACCCACGTGTCCTTTCGGACATGGGATTAGCAATCCCACGCCCTACCAGGCTAGGCGACCCCCGCTCTGAGCCTGACCCTGAGTTTAATTCAGTCTCAGTGTGCGCTTCATACTCAAACATAATATTAACGTCGCTGCGTTGTTGCCCATTTCTCAGGGCAGCGTTGCAGCTTTTTGCAGGTTATATTCATTCATACGTGTGTATACCTCCCTCCCCCCAAGGTGCTAGCTATGATATAACAATCTATCTAGAGCTTGGCTTCACCATATATGATAACGACTCTACAACAAGTAATCAACGAAAGAATATCCT
>Ga0126312_10000270_pt1 | contig 28450 bp, 33 predicted proteins | sample Plot104A_FD_92537 | JGI IMG/M metagenome (GOLD analysis project Ga0126312, IMG submission 92537) | Serpentine soil microbial communities from UC McLaughlin Reserve, CA, USA - Plot104A | ecosystem: Environmental > Terrestrial > Soil > Grasslands | place: USA: UC McLaughlin Reserve, Lake County... | reverse complement strand
GTCAGAGAGATGGCCTCGTGACCGAGGTCGTTGATCACCATGGCAGCCAGCGCGCAGGAGATCCGCTCGCCGGTGGACAGCAGCATGTCGAGCTCGCGGGGGTGCGGGCGCTCGGACACCTCGTGAGCCATTGCCACGAGCTCGTCGGTGGTCTTCCCGCGCGCCGACAGCACCGCCGCCACGCGCATGCCGGCTTCCTTTGCCTGAACGATGCGGCGAGCGGCCCGCTTGACGCGCTCGGCGTCGGCGACGGAGGTGCCGCCGAACTTCATCACCACCGTCTCGGCGGCTCCCCTGGCGGCGTCGGACATCGTGCTGAAAGATAGCTTTACCCCGGTGGGGCGCCTGAGCGGCCGGCATAGGCTCCTGGTGGCAGTGCTGCTGGTGCTGGCAGCGGGGGCCGCGGTGGCGGGCGTCGTCGTGGGCGGTGGTGGCGACGAGCCGAAGCGGGTCCCGGAGGCGAGCCGCGGCCAGCCCCGCGAGGGCGTCTCCTTCCTGTCGCGCATCATCCCCCCGGCGCAGCAGCGCCCGCGCGGCCGCGCCGCGGCTCCCAACGTGGCCCGCAGCGTACGAGACCTCGCACGCCGGCTACCGGCCGAGCGCAAGGTGGCCCAGCTCTTCCTGGTGGGCTTCAGGGGCAGCGACCTCAGGGCGAATGTCTTCCAGCAGCTACGCCGGCTCGACCTGGGCGGCATCGTCGTCGACAGGGCCAACTACACCAACGCGGGGCTGCTGGGGCAGATCGGCAGCGAAGCGATAGTGGTGTCGCGCCAGGCGCGCCGCGTGCCGCCGTTCGTGATGGCCAAGCAGGAGGGTGGCGAGTTCAACGCCTTCCGGGACCTGCCGCCTGCTCACGCCCCGGCAGACCTCGGCTCGAGCAGCCAGGCGGGCGCCGAGGCGCGCCAGGCCGCCAGCGCCCTCCGGCGGCTCAATGTGACCGGCGTGCTGGGGCCGTCGATCGACGTGGGGCTCGAGAGCGATCCGGCATTGGGCGCGCGCGTCTTCTCGGACGATCCGCGCCAGGTCGCGGGCTTCGCCGCCGCCGAGGTGCGGGCCTACCGCCGCGGAGCGGTTCTGAGCGCGCCCGGCCACTTCCCGGGGCTGGGCTCGGCGGACGTTTCCACCGAGGAGGCGCCGGCCACCGTGGGGCTGACCGCCGCCGACCTCGAGCAGCGAGACCTGGTGCCCTTCCGGGCAGCCCTCCGGGCCGGCGCGCCCGCGGTGCTGCTCAGCCACGCGCTGTACGCCTTCGCCGACCCCACCGTGCCGGGCTCGCTGTCGCGCAGGGTGGTCACCGGGCTGCTGCGCGACAAGCTCCACTTCCGGGGACTCGCGATCACCGACGACCTGGCCGACCCGCCGATCACTGCCTTCTCCTCGATCCCCGGAGCAGCCATCAGCGCCGTGCGGGCAGGGGCCGACCTGCTCTACATCTCCGGCTCCGCCGGCGACCAGCGCGCCGCCTACGTGGCGGTGCTGCGCGCGGTGCGGCGCGGCCAGATCAGCCGCAGGCGGCTCGACGAGGCGGTGCTGCGCATCCTCGACGCCAAGCGCAACTACCGGCTGATCCGCTAGACCGCGAGCGGCTCCAGCTCGACGCGGTTGTCGTTGAAGGTGGGCGCCTCGGCGGTGGCGGTGAGCCGCTGTGGCGTCGTCGCCTGCGCGCCGCGGCCGTCGCGGTAGTCGGCGCTCCACCAGCCCATGGGGGCCACCAGCACTCCCGGGCGGGCGTCGTTTGACACCACGGCGCGGCAGGAGAAGTCGCCGCGCTCGTTGTACACGCGCACGACCGCCCCGTCCTGGACGCCGCGGGCGTCCGCGTCGTCGGGATGCAGCACGACCAGCGGCTCAGGCTGAGCGGCGTGCTGGCGCTTCTGGTTGGCGAAGGTCGAGTTCAGGAACAGGTGGGTCTTGGGGGTGACGAGGGCGAGCGGGAAGCGCTTCGCCAGCTGCGCGTCGGCGACCTCGGCGGGCGGCTGGTAGTCGGGCCGCAGCTCGAGCTTGCCGGACTGGGTGAGGAAGCCGCCGTCGGCGTGCGGGACGGGACCCTGCCCGAGGTCGATCTTGGCCCAGCCGCGGTCACGCAGGGCCGTGACGTCCAGACCCGGCGGCGGCGATGCCAGCAACTGACCGAGCAGTTCCTCGTCGCTGTCGCGAAAGCACGGGTCCTCCAGGCCCAGCCGCCCGGCGATCAGCCGGAAGGCCTCGGTGTTCGGCCTTGACTCCCCGAGCGGCTCGATCGCGGGCTCGTTCCAGGTGAGGTAGTGGTGGCCCCAGGAGAACACCACGTCGCGGTGCTCGAGCTGCGACGTGGCGGGCAGCACCACGTCTGCGTGGGCGGCCGTGTCTGTCATGAACTGCTCGAGCACGACGGTGAACAGGTCGTCGCGCCTGAGGCCGGCAAGCACCCGCTGTTGGTCGGGAGCGATCGAGGCGGGGTTCGAGTTCCAAACCACGAGCGCCTTCACCGGCGGCTCCAGCCCAGGCTCGGTGAGCGCCTCTCCGAGCTGAGCCATGTTCACGCGGCGCACGGGCCCCGGCCGCAAATCGGCCCGCTCGAGCGGAGCCGAGCTCACGGCCGCCGCCGTGGCGGTCGGGATGTACGAGCAGCCGCCCCCGCGATGGCGCCAAGCCCCCACCAGCGCCGGCAAGCAGGCCAGCGTTCGGTAGGCCGCCGGCGCGCCGCGGTGGCGCTGGGCCCCCACGCCCAGCCGCAACAGCGCGGGCTGGGTGGCGGCGAACTCCCGGCCAATGCGGGCGATCGTGCCGGCGTCCACTCCGCAGCCCTCTGCGCAGCGCTCGACGGGGTGTCCGGCGAGCAGCTCGACCAGCTGGTCGTAGCCGTCGGCCTGCTCGCGGCACCAGGCCTCGTCCTGCAGGCCGGCGTCGACGACCGCGCGCATCATCCCGAGCCCCAGCAGGGCGTCGGTGCCGGGCAGCGGTCGGAGATGCTCGTCGGCCACCCGGGCCGTGCGGCTGCGGAACGGGTCGACCACCACGAGCTTCGCGCCGGCCCTGCGCGCGTCCAGCAGCTTGCGCCAGAGATGGGGGGCGGTGGAGAGCGGGTTCCAGCCCCAGACGAGCAGGTAGCGCGCGTGCGGCCACTCCTCGGGGTCGACCTCCGGCGACAGCCCGTGCGCCCCCACCACGCCGGCGATCCCCGCCGTGGCGCAGATCGTCCGCACCAGCTCGCTCGCGCCCAGCGCGTTCATCACCCGCGCGCTCATCGTGTTGCCCTGGATCAGGCCCTGGGTGCCGGCGTAGCTGTAGGGCAGGATCGACTCGCCGCCGTGCTGGTCGCGGGCCCGAACGAGCCCGGCGGCCACCAGCTCGAGCGCCTCATCCCACGAGGCTCGCCGGAAGCTCTTTGCACCCTTGTCGCCGGTGCGCACGAGCGGGTGCAGCAGCCGCTCGTCGGAGTACACGCGCTCGAGGTAGTTCGAGACCTTGCCGCAGAGGAAGCCGACCGTGATCGGGTGGTCGGGATCGCCCCCGATCTTCACGGCCCGCCCATCCTCGACCGTCGTGTGCATCGCACAGGTGTCGGGACAGTCGTGCGGGCAGGCGCCGCGGACCAGACGCGTGGCCATTCGCCAATCCTACGCCCGAGAAGAGCGCCCGGCCGGCGCTAGAGGGCCTGGCGCCCCCTGAAGGCCTTGCCCAGCGTGATCTCGTCGGCATACTCGAGGTCGGCGCCCACCGGCAGGCCGCTCGCCAGGCGGGTGACCGCCACGTCGGGGGAGCGCTCCCGCAGCGAATCGGCCAGGTAGAGCGCCGTGGCCTCGCCGGTGGTGGTGGCATTGGTGGCGATCACCACCTCGCGCACGCCATTGCCCGATGCGCGTGACAGCAGCTCGGTGATGTGCAGGTCCTCCGGGTCGATGCCGTCGATGGGAGACAGCGCGCCGCCCAGCACGTGGTAGCGGCCGTGGAACTCGTTGGTGCGCTCGATCGGGATCACGTCGCCGGGCTGCTCGACCACGCAGATGACCGCGCCCTCGCGCCGCTCGTCCTGGCAGATGCGGCAGGTGGGCTCGGTCGCCAGGTTGAAGCAGACCTCGCACTGACCGACCGTCTCCTTGACCTCGCGGATGGCGTCGGCCAGCGGCAGCGCGTCCTCGTCTGACGCGCTCAAGAGGTGAAAGGCGAGCCGCTGAGCGGTGCGCTGGCCGATGCCGGGCAGGCGCGCGAGCTCCGTGATCAGGCGGTTGACCGGCGGGGCGAACAAGAAGCGCTACAGGCCCGGCAGGCCGAGACCGCCCAGGCCGCCCAGGCCGCCCTGCCCGCCCAGGCCGCCCGTGGCGGCGCCCATCTTGGTGGCGGCCAGCTCCTGTGCGGCGCGCACGGCTTCGTTGACCGCCGCCTGCACCATGTCCTGGAGCAGCTCTACGTCCTCGGGGTCCACGGCGCCCGGATCGATCTTGATGTCCTTGAGCTCGAGCTCGCCGGTCATCGTGACCGTGACCATGCCGCCGCCGGCGCTTGCCTCGACGGTCTCGAGTTTCAGCTGCTCCTGCGCCTTCAGCATCTCGGCCTGCATCTGCTGCACCTGGCGCATCATCGCGTTCATGTCCGGCTGCTTTGGCATGCCTCAATCCTCGTCCTCGAAAACCTCTTCCGCGCCGAGCTCCGCGCGCAGGCGGTCGATCAGCTCCTCCTCCGAGAGCACCACCGGCTCCGGCGAGCCGCCGGCGCCGTTCAGCTCGTACACGATCGAGAGCGTGCGGCCGGTTAGCCCACGCAGAGCGCCCTGCACCAGCTCCCGGTTGCCCTCGGCCTTCTTCTTCTTGAACACGGCCTCCTCTGGAAAGGCCACCGTCATGCGGTCGCCCTCGAGCGCGATGGGCCGGGCGTCGGCCAGCAGGGCCCCCACCATGGCGTTGCGCTCGCGCACCGCGTCGGCTACCGCCGGCCACAGCGCCTGCAGCCGGTCCAGGTCGGGTGCGGGCGCGGCGGTGGGCTCTTCCAGCTGGTCTCGACCCGGCTCGGTCACCGCCACCGCCTGCGCAGTGGCAGCGGCGGCGCTGCCTCCCCGGACCGGCGCCGGCTGCGCGGAGGAGCCCGCGTCGGGCGCCGTTTCCGCCGGCGTGTCGAGCGCCGGCTCCCCGGCGCCCAGCCGGCGCTCGAGCTGCTCGATGCGGAACATCAACGCCTGTAGCGACCTGTCGGCCTGCGGCTGGGTGGCCTTCAGCAGCGCCAGCTCCACCTGGATGCGCGGCTCGGAGCCTTCGCGCACAGCTGCGATGCCCGCCGCGAGGAACTCGATCGCCCGCACGATCTCGCCCTGCGAGAAGCGCTCGGCCTGCGCGGCCAGCCGGTCGGTGTGCTCGGCCGTGACCGAGAAGGAGTCGGGAACCTCGCCCAGCGTCTGAACCACGAACAGGTGGCGCAGGTGAGCGGAGAGATCGCGCATGAACTGGGTGACGTCGCGGCCGGAGTCCGACAGCCGCTGGACGGCCAGCAGCGCGGCCTTGGGATCGCAGGCCGCCAGCGCCTCGGCTGTGTCCAGCACCAGCTCGGCGTCGGCAACGCCGAGTATGTCGAGCACGTCGACCAGCTCGACCTCCTTGCCGCCGTAGGTCACGAGCTGCTCGAGCGTGCCCAGCGCATCCCGGAACGAGCCGGTGGCGGCCCGCGCGATCATGCCCACCGCCGGCTCGGGCAGCTCGATGCCCTCCTGCGCCGAGACGCGCTTGAGCACTCCGGCTATCTGCTCGAGCGAGGGTCGCTGGAAGTCGAAGCGGTGGCAGCGGTCGACGATGGTGGCCGGCACCTTGTGCGCCTCGGTGGTGGCCAGCACGAACACCACGTGCGGCGGCGGCTCCTCGAGCGTCTTCAGGAAGGCGTTCCAGGCGGCCGTCGAGAGCATGTGCGCCTCGTCCAGGATGTAGACGCGGCTGCCCCCCTCCATCGGCTGCAGGGCCACGTTCTCGCGCAGCTCGCGGATGTCGTCGACCGAGTTGTTCGACGCCGCGTCCATCTCGACCACGTCGAGCGAGCTGCCGGCCAGGATCGCCCTGCAGGCGGCGTCCTCGGGGTCGAAGTCCGGCCGGGCACCGCCGCGCGCGTTGAGCGCGCAGGCCAGGAGCTTGGCCATCGAGGTCTTGCCGGTTCCGCGCGAGCCCACGAACAGGTAGGCGTGGTGGACCTTCCCGAGCTCGATCGCGTTGCGCAGCGTGCGCACGATGTGCTCCTGGCCGACCACCTCGTCGAAGGTGCGCGGGCGGTGGCGGCGATAGAGCGAGAGCATCGGTCCGACCATGCTAGCCGGGGCGCCCGTCAGGTCAGTTCCGCCGCGCCGCGAGCTCGGTGGGGTCCCGGAACCACTGCATCCGGACGACCAGCCCGTCGCGCATCGTGAACAGGATCCCGAACGGCATCGGGCCGCCGATGCCGCTGGCGGCGCCGCGCGTGTCCCAGGCGCCCTCGGCGATCACCGTGTCCCCTCTCGCCTCCACCCCGGCCACGTCGATGTCGATCTTCTCCCACGACGCGCGCCAGTCCTCCGAGGAGCGCGCGAAGGCCTCCTTCCCTCTGGTGGGCGGCTCCGGCCAGGTGGAATCCGTGATCATCTCCACGTCGTCGTGGTAGAGCGCGAGCACGCCATCGAAGTCCCCCGCGTTCCAGCGCTCACCGAGCTTCCTGACCACCTCGAGGTCGCGCTGCTCGTCGCCATTCGAAGAAGGTGGACCGTGCACCCGCCGTCGAGGCCGGTCTTCGGGCGTGCCCGCCGGTCTTCGGCTCCGGCCAGGCTGGTCCGCGGCGCATGAGCGGGTCCGCTTAAGGCTGCTTCCTCCCGGACCTGACCTGATTCACGATCGCTCACCGCGCGGGACCCGGCCATCGACGCCTCTGTCCGGCGTACTGACCCCGAAGGCCTCAGCCCCTCGGACGGGGATTCGGCCCCGCTAGAGCGGATTGCGGGTGCAGGGCACCGCTAATTCCCCGCCTAGCACGGTCCATGACTAAGGCTAGCGGGCGCTTGCGCGGACGTGCGGCCAGGCGTACGTTCTGGTCGCGGGCGGCGCGGCGTTCATCCGGGGCGGCGCGGCGTTCATCCGGGGCGGCGCGGCGGTGCGCCCTGGTCGGGCCCCGCCGCTCACGGTCGAACGAGGCGTCGCGGCGGGCGTCGAAGGGCCGTCCCCCTCGCCCGCAGCGCCGGACAACTGAGCCCCCGTCACGAGGAGAGCACAATGGCCGACCGCCAGCCCGTTTCAACCGATGGCGCGCCCGAGGCGATCGGGCCCTACAGCCAGGCTGTGCGCTCCGGCGGCTTCCTCTTCTGCTCGGGCCAGCTTGCGCTCGACCCTGGCAGCGGCGAGCTGGTCAAGGACGACGCGCCAGGGCAGACGCGGCGCTGCCTGGAGAGCCTGACCGCCGTGTGCGAGGCGGCCGGCGGGTCGCTCGAGAACGCCGTACGCCTGACCGTCTACCTCATCGACATGAACGACTTCGCGCGAGTGAACGAGGCCTACGCCGAGTTCTTCGAGAGCGAGCCCCCGGCCCGCGTGGCGATCGGCGTCTCCGCGCTGCCCAAGGGCGCCGACGTGGAGATCGACGCCATCGTCGCCGTCTAGCCGAGCGGCTCCAGCAGCACGATCGGCTGGTCGCGCTCGGTGAAGCGCTGGTAGGCCTCGAAGCCCGCATAGGCATCCCGCATCATGGGCCACAGCCGCTTCGCCTCCTGGGATGTGGCCCGCCGGGCGCGCACCCGCCGCCGCTGTCCTCCGAACTGCACCTCCGCCTCGGGGTTGGCCTGGAGGTTCAGCCACCAGGCGGGCGTCGCGTCCGAGCCGGCGTTCGACGGCATCACCACCAGGTTGTCGCCGTCCTCGAGGTAGATGATCGCCGTCGAGCGTGGTCGCCCGGACCTCCTGCCCGTGGTCGTCAGCGACAGCACCGGCAACCCGCCGGCCCAGCGCGGAAGGAAGCGGCCGCCCGTCAGCCGGTACAGGCGCGCGTGCAGGCTGGACATCAGCCTGGCCGCCGGACCGAGCCTGGCCGCGCGATTGAGCAGCCGCGCGGTCACTGCGCGGCCGCCGCGCGAGCGGCCTCCGGGTCGCTGTGGCTGACCAGCCGCGCGATGCGGCCGTCGCGCAGCTCGAAGACGAAGCCGCCCAGATTGTCCACGGCGACGCCGCTGCCGCGCGCCAGCGCCTGCACTTGGCCGGTGGCAAGCACACGCTCCCCCAGGTCGTGCAGCTCGCGGGGGTGGATCTCGAAGCTGGCCCAGTCGTCGTCCATGTCGCTGACGAAGCGCCGGACCCCCTCGTGGCCCCGGTACACGCTGCCCTCGAGCTGGGCCCGGAACGGATGCCACTCGCAGTCCGGATGAGAGAGAGTCACGAGCTCCTCCACGTCGCGGCGGTTGAAGGCGTCGAACCCACGACGAACGACCTCGACGTTCCGCTGCGACATGGCCGCCCAGTATGGCGCGCAGGGCTGGCGCAGAGCGTGAACGTCTACCGGCGGGTGTGCGGGTGGTCCACCGACCGGTCACGGAGAACTACCTACACTTGTGCGGTCCCGGGCGCGTAGCTCAGCGGGAGAGCGCTCGCCTCACACGCGAGAGGTCGCTGGTTCGAACCCAGCCGCGCCCATCCTCCGAAGCCCGCTCCCCGAGCCGGTTTCCCGGTCTAGCACCACCGACGCGCCTAGCCGCATCGCCCCTTCCCGGGGCCGTTATTGCCAGGTAATTGCCATCCGGACCCGGGGACGCGGCCCTGGAGGCGCCCTTACTCCGCGCCTGCGACACCGCCATCGCCAGGCTGCTTTCAAAGCGGAGACTTACCGCTGTCATCCGGATCGCGAGTACTCGAATGCTTGGCCCGCCTGCGGCGGGACACCTGGAGGGTGGCCCGGACGTTTCTACTCCAGAGCCCTTGGGCAACGTACCCCACCGTGTCCAGACGAACCCGAACCGGGCGGATCTGGCATGGCAGGCGAGACGCCGTACGCGGACGCACTCCAACGAACTGTGGCTGCGGGCTACGGAACCGAAGGTCACAGGTTCGAATCCTCTCGGGCGCGTCGCACAGAGAGCCAGCGGGGCCCGGCGGGGCGGGGATTGAAAAATAGAATCGCGGCCCGTGCCGTTCACGCTCAGGAACCTCAAGGAGGATCTGGAGGATCTGGGGTCCAACTTCGACGGCGCGCCGGACCTGGAGTTCCGCCTCGCAAGCAAGGCGCTCGAGCTCGAGCAGTCCGGCCTTAGCTACCAGCGCATCCCTCCCGACTATCGCTTCCCGTACGGCCACACGCACAAGGAGCAGGAGGAGGTGTTCGTGGTCGTGCGCGGGAGCGGGCGGATGAAGCTCGACGACGAGATCGTCGAGGTCAAGGAGTGGGACGTGGTGCGCGTCCCGCCCGGCACGTGGCGAGGCTACGAGGGCGGGCCGGAGGGCCTCGAGATCCTCGTCTTCGGTGCGCCCAATCTCGGCGAGAATCCGCGCGACGACGTGGAGGGTCAGCGCGACTGGTGGGCTGACTAGGTCTTCTTCGTCCACCGCAGCGGACGTTCGAATCAGCGAGGAAGCGAACTGTGCTGGCCGGGGCGCGATGCGCTGGTCTTCGCCGCGCCCTTCTTCTCGCTGTCGTCGCCGCCACAACCCGCGAACGACATCGCCTTGACCCGTTCGACGTTCTCCTGCGACATCGGCTACCCAGTGACACCCTGTAGACAGCGGTGGCGGGGCCGCGCTGACAGGATGGGAGACCATGGGGTTTCCCAGGTCCCGCCGAGAGGGTTCCACCGCCGAGGGCGGCGAGCGAGTCGAGGGCTCTTGGGTCGCCTCGATCCCGTTCAGACGCTTCGACCTCGCCAAGGAGGGGGCAATCTGGTCTTGACTGAGCGGCATCTGCTCTTTAAGCCGCTTCGAACGCCAATGGTGGTCGGCGACGTCATCCTGATGACCAAGGGATCGCCCAGCTGGATCGTGCCGCTCTCAGAGGTGCGCAGGGTCGAGCCCGTCGCGGAGCGACGCTCACAGCTTCGAATCGAAACGGCGGACGGCAAGTCGCGCAACTTCAACGTCGTTGCCGGCCGAATGGCCCGGATCAAGAACCCCGACAACGTGGTGACGCGCGACCAGGCCATCGAGCGGATCCGCGCCGCTGCGGGCTAACGCTTCAAGAGCTTGACTTGCCGTGGGCAACTTCCGGGCAACATGGTGCGCGGAGTGGAAACGAACTCGACCGACGTCGGTGCGAAGAACCCCGGCCTCAAGCTGATCGAGGAGCGAGGGCGTGCCCCAGCGAACTTCGGCGGCGAGGTCAACCCCGGTCGGGGAGGGTGAACTCGGCTGACAGGCCACCGTACACCCGAACATCAGCTGTCGACACGGGGCTGTAGGCCCAGCCCTCGTCGCGGCCAGCCAGACGAACGGCCAGCCGTAACCGCCGGCGGTGGCGCACCGGGGCTCGGTACTGGTCGTACCCCACCGGGGGTTGCTCCGCCTACCTGGGAGTAGAGAAGTGCTACTCGGAGGGGTAGTCTGTTCTACGCGGGACTGCGCCAGGGGACCTTTGCTGAGACTCAGATTCGGGACCGCGCTTTCCTTCTGCTCCTTTCGGCCGTGAGCTACCGAGAGTGAGCCTGTCCTTCGGGTAGTCCCGCGCACTTTTTCTCGCGGAACCCAACCTTGGGCGGTGTCCCGTCGCCGGTCTTGACTCGGGCGTCCACACCCCCCTCGAGCAGGGGATACTGGGTAGGCGATGTCGCAGGAGAACGTGGAGATCGTGTGCCGCGGCTACGAGTTGTACGCAGCCGGCGACCTCGAGGGCGTGGCGAGTCTGTTCGCTGATGACGCAGAGCTGGCGGATGGTGGCGGCCTCGGAGTCGCTGACACGGCTGCGGGCACTCGGTACGGGCCTGAGGGATTCCTTCGGTCCAGCGAGGAGGCGCTGGAGGCGTTCGAGGACTATCGCGTGGACGCCGAGGAGTTCATCGACGCCGGTGAGGCTGTTGTCGTGGGCGTTCGGATCTTCGGTCGCGGGAGAGCAAGCGGGGCAGTGATGGAGACGCGTCTCGCGCACGTGTGGGTGTTCGGCGGCGGCAAGGTGGTCCGAGGCGACGTTTACCGGAGCACCTCGGAAGCCCTGGAAGCCGTGGGAATGGCGGAGTAGGCGATGGCGCAGGAGAACGCGGAGAGGCCGATTGGCGGGCATCAATCGGGCATCAAGCTGCTTGAGCGCGCTACGAGCCGGCGAGCACCGGTAGCCATACGATGAGTCTTGCTCAGCAGCCCGAAGGGAGAGAGATGGACTTGCTCGAGGTCACCGAGAAGGAAAGGGTCACCCGTCAGGAGGCCGCGAAGCGCCTACGCGCCCTGGCCACCGCACTCGGCCGCAAGAACGAGGTCGAGTACGAGCGCGGCGACCTGCGCTTCTCGCTGCACGTCCCGGACGAGCTCGACTTCAAGATCGAGATCGAGCTCCAAGACGACGAATGGGAGCTCGAGGTCGAGCTCAAGTGGGGCGGGAAAGGCCGCCGAGGAAGTAAGAAATCGGCCAGCCGCTGAAGGGTCCCAAGCCGCGCTCTCCGTCTTCGTGGTCCACTAGGACAGCGATGACCACACGCGCGAGCTGCTGAGCGTTCCCGACGTGGCTGCGGTGCTCAGGCTCTCTAGTCCCGCCGTGCGCCGGTTGGTCCGCGCGGGCATCTTGCCCACGATCCAGCGCGACGGCCGGGCACGTCGTGAGGGTCAAGCGGGAGGACTTGCACCAATTGCTCGAAGCCCGACCGGGGGACGCGGCTCGAGCAAGCGCCCTGACAAGCGTGGGCACCCCAGGCTTAGGCTGGCTCGAGATGACGGCCGGAGACGTGCATCAGTCCCGCCCACGAAGGCCGTGGCTGGCGCTCACTTCTGCCCTTGCGGTCCTGCTGGTCCTGGCGGTCACCTTCTTCAGCGCCGGGTTCACGGAGCTCCTCCCCTGTGGAGGCGATGGGGGCTCGCCCTACGCCGCACCGGCGTCGGCTGCGGGCCGCTACTGCGAGTCGCCGATTCCGGCGGCAAGCTGGGTCGTCGGTGCCCTGGTGACCGTGGGCGGTTGCGTGAACGCAACGCGCCGACGACGCTGGGGCCCGTTGGCCGTAGGGACCGCCGCCGGGCTGGTGGTGGTGCTCAGCCCGCCACTGCTGGCCTCGGTCCTGCCCGAGAGGTGTGGGGACGAACCGGAATCGGCTACAGCGCAGGAGTCGAACCGTTACCTGCGCGAGAAGCCGAACTGCGCTCACTACTAGGCCGGGGGGGCCGCACTCGGGTAGCGGCCTTCGACCATCCACACGCTTGGGTCGGCTTCCGCGAGAAAAGTCGAAGGCGGTCCCGGGATGCGAGTTGCCGGTGGCCCCTGCCCCAGTCCCGCCGATGGGGATCTACCCGGGAGGGGGGATCGCAACGCCAGCCCCAGGGCAAGACCGCCCACATGGGCTTCGCGCGCTCCTAGTCGTTTCCTCGGCACTTCGCCGTCGAGGCCGCGCCTCTGATGCAGGGGGTCCGCTGATGCCTAGTCGATCTCCCCGTTGCCCATCCCGAGCTTCAGCCACCCGCTCTCGGTCAAGGTAACTTCGCAACCTGTCCGCCCCCGGTGCGTTCCCTAAAGCGACTGGACGAATCGTTCGAGAGAGGAACACATGAGGAAACTTGTTAGGGCTGCCTGTGTCATCGGGGTGCTTGCGGCGACGGCATCCCCGGCGCTGGCCCTTGGTCCAGCGACCGGCGACCAGTCTCAGCCAAGCGGCACCCCCGCGTACAACGGCTCGGACAACCCCGGTACCGGGCATCGCCAGTCGGGACGCCCGGAGTCGGTTCCCTCTCCACGCTCGAAGAGGGCGCTCGGCGTCGTGTGCAGCCGCGAGGGCGCCACGAAGTCCAACAAGGACGATCCGGAGCGCGGCACCCCCTTCAGCCGTTGCGTGAAGGCTCTGGCGCAGGCCAGCAAGAAGGCTTGCCAGGGCGAGCCGAAGCAGCGCCCCGAGGGCGACACCGAGCGCGGCACCCCTTTCAGCCGTTGCGTCTCCGAGCTTGCCAAGGGCCTCCGCGCCGGCAGCAAGACGAAGTCCGATCGACGTCAGGCCCGGATCGCCTGCCGCCGGCCGGAGTTCGAGGGCGGTAGGGAGTTCAGCGGTTGCGTCCGCGTGCTGGCGAGGGCGCTTCGCCGGGTGTAGCGACCCCGACCTGGTCACGCGAGAGGGCCGCGCCGAACGCCGCGGCCCCTCTCGCTTTGAGCGGCGAAGTCGGCGAGTCGGTCACTCCGGCGGCTACCGACTCGGGTGGCGGTTTGAGGTAGGGCCAAGCCCCTGAGCGGGCAGAAGCGCCTGTCGTCCGGGCGCGTGGCTCATGGGCCCATGCACGTGGCACGTAGCCCCATCCCGGGTTAGGGTCGGTTGTCCGCATGGAAGCGGCGACGGGGCAACTTCTGGTGGTTGCCTTTGCGGGGCCCCCGGCGGGGCGCTGGGACAAACCCGCCGGGGACTCCCGTTCCACAGCGCTTGAGGGGTGTCAGGAGGTCGCTCCAGCGGGAGCTTCTGCTCCGCCATTCGGCCAGCACAGACACGCGAAAGGCGGAACGGAACCCCTAGCCGGCCGATGACCAACGGGTGCGGGGCGGGCCGTGCTCCCGAGTTGGAAGGGCTTCCCCGGGGCAGACCCGTCCCGCCCTCGACCCAGCGTACGCCCGATTTCTACCGAGACCGAGCGGCGCTAGGGGAGAAGCCACCCGCAGGGTGGTAGGGCCCCGAGTTACGCGGCTGCGGGCTCGGGATCCGGCCGCACGATGACGGTGTCAGCGACCGGGATGATCTCGTCGACCGGCAGATCAGCGACCTCGGCGTGCTTGCGGATCGCCTCCGGACTGCTCGCCTGGTAGATGCAGACCGTGCCGACGGACCCGTCCTCCTCGCTGAGGGCGTAGCTTCGGATCCAGCGGATGTCCTCGGACATCTGCTCATCGCCGACCTGCTGCGAGCGCTTACCCGCCTCCTCCAGATCACCCGGCGAGCGCCAGCCCCGGCGCCGGAGGATTGCGTAGGTGTTCATGGGTCCTCCCTTTGTTCGTTGCCCGACGTCGCCTATTCGACACCCGGCCGAGCTGGTAGTCAAGCGTTCGCCCACACCTCGTGCGGGCGGCGGGGGACTACTCGACTGGCGCGCCTCGCGAACTTGGCTTAGGCTCAGACGCGGTGGCCTACCGAGAGGAAGGCCACACGTAAGTCACCGGCGGAGGCCCCTCGCGGGCTGGTCCCTGCGAGGGGTCGCCCGCTGCCGGCGCGGCCTGCAGGGATACTGCGTGAGCGATGTCGCGGGAGCACGGGCGGGGGTCGTTCGTGCCCTTCGAGCTCGGCGGTCTCCACGGCGTCCTCTCGTAGCGGCGCCGGGCGGTCCCGGCTGACCGCCTCCGGGGGTAGGAATATCGCGGGAGGCGGCCAGGCTCTTTGCCCGAGCCACCCGGCGCTGCGGGAATCTTCGACACGGGCTTCACTCGCCCTCCCGCGCCACGTCGGTCGCTAGGTAGCGCAGCGCTAACGGTCTCGGGTCGCGTCGTGTCCGAGGGGGTGGAGGCGAATACGCCGGCATCAGTCTTCTGCAGCGCTGAGCAGGGCAGGGACACTTGGCTGCGGCCCTGGTCGTCGGATAGGTTCGTCCTGCCAACAAGCGCTAGGAGGCGCGCCCATGCACGCCGTCGTCGTCAGCGTCACGATCCACGAGCACGAGGCTTCCGAGATCAATCTGCGCGAGCGGGTGGTACCTGGCGTATCGCAGGCGCCAGGGTTCGTCGGCGGGTACTGGACGAGGAAGGAAGACTCGGGCTTGGCGATGGTCGCCTTCGAGTCCGAGGAAGCGGCCGAGGTCATGGCCGACAGGGTCCCCTCGATGCTTCCTGACACAGTCACCCTCCAGGACCTCGAGGTGCGGGAGGTCGTCGTACACGCGTGACACGTCCCCAAACGGGGCGGCTTGTGGATGCGTAGACGGTCGGGTGTGCCCTTCGAACGGTCGCGCGAGAAGGCGAATCGGCTCGGTATCTGCGATACAGCACTCCCTGCCGGTGGCCCGACAGTTATCACGCCTGGTCACACGCGTGCGCGGGCTCGTCCCGCTACTGACGCCACTCCGTAAGCCCGCGTCCGTAGGGGAGCGCTTCGGCGAGGGCTTGGCAGACCAGCCCGAACACGACGAACACCAGCAGGATCCCTACGGCGCCGTCCGCGCGGGCGGCGGCGTAGGCCACCAACATCGCCGCGAGCACCCACCGCCACACGCGCCAGCGAGGCTTCCAGACCGGGCGCCCCCACGGCTCGGGCGCCCGGATGTAGGCGAAGAGAGGCACGTGTTCCAAGGTACTCGGCACGCGCCGAGCTCGCCGCCACGCGTGGCGCGCGAGATGCCCAGGGGATACTCCGTGCGCGGAGTCGGCGTCCAAAGCGGCATCGGCACCGAGTTCCGCTACTTCCACGCGTGGTCTTTCCAGGGGGGGAAGGTCGTCCGCCTCGAAAACTGCCGCGACCGAACAGGCGCCCTCGAAGCCGTGGGCTTGTCGGACTTAGGGGAACGCGAGCCCGGCGGTCGCTAACCCCCGACGTTCGAGTGCTCGACCTCCGCGGCCTCGACAGCCGCCTCGCCGACCATTGCGTGGGCTTGCGTTCGGCCGACCCCGAGGCTGCGGAGCATGTCGGCCGATGCGGCTTGCACCTGCCCGACCAAGATGCTCGTCGAGAGGTTCTCCTCGCTGGGAAGCACGGCAGTGGCCCGCCTGGTGGCCCTGAGCGCTTCCTCGCGCACCTCCGCGTCTTCCTGTCCCGCTGCAAACTCACCGGTCAGGTCGCGAGCCGCCCGAGCCAGGTCGCGGATGGCGGCGGGGACCGCGTCGGGTACCTCGTCACCGATCGTGAGCGCGCGGACGGCGCCGCGTGCCAGCACGCGGGCGTCGCGCACCGTCAGGTCGAGCGGCAGACCGACATCCTCCACATCGTTGAAGCGAGCCTGGAGACGGCGACGGCGGGGCGCAAAGCGGGCGGCCTCGCGGCCTGCGTCGAGGGCCCGCTCCACCTCGCTCCAATCGTCGCTGATCCGACGTGCGCGCACGAGGCTCCCGCAGGCCGCGTCGTGGTCACGACGTTCGAGGGCTTCGGCGATCTCGTTGAGCGTGGCCGCGAGATCGGCCAGGATCGACTCGATCGCTTCGCGCACCACCCGCACGGGGTGCACGGGGAAGAGCAGTTGGCTGAACACGAGCGCCACCGCGCCCCCGGTCAACGCGTCGATGAAGCGAGTGGGCGGAAAGCCCTGTGCCTCTGGCGCGAGCGTTGCCACCAGGGTGGCGGACACGGCCGCCTCCGTCGTAAGCACGTGTCGCCGTCCGAAGACGAGGGCCAGCAACAGCGCCAGCGCGACGAACAAGGCGAGCTGCCAAGCGCCCGTGCCGGTGACTCGCACGAGGAGATCGGCCACCCCGACTCCCACCGCGACGCCCACCATCAGCTCCAGCGACTGCCGCACACGCTGACCGCGCGTGGCCGCGAGCCCCACGATGGCCGCCACGGGCGCGAAGAACGCTCGCTCGTGGCCGAACACCTCGGTCGCGATCAGCCATGCGATTGCCGCCGCGACGGGTATCTGGAGCAAGGTCAGCCCGGAAGCGCGGATACGCGCGAGCCCACTCGTCGCCCGTGCTCGGATCGGCGAGGCCTCGACGAGCTCCCGGCGGCGCTGAGGGGAAAGGCGGTGGGGCAGCTCTTCCCAGATGTCTGCGAGGCGGTGGCCGGTCCGAGGCGTCTGATTGCCGGGAACGATGCACCTCCCAAATGTCGTGGCCGGTACTGCGGCGAACCTTGACACACGGCGTCCGGAGCCGCTGACCGCCGGGTGGGACGGCTGGACGGGGAGGGCCTACCTGCGCGCAACCGCACGGTTAGGGTGAGTCCGTGAGCGAGGTCGCCGAAGAGCTGCCAGCGGGCACGCGTATCGCGGACCGCTACACCCTGGTGGAACGCATGTCCGAAGGCGCCATGGGCGCCGTCTACCGCGGCTCGGCGGACGAGGGTGGGCCGGTAGCGATCAAGCGTCTCCTCGACCCCGGGCAGGCCGCCCGCTTCGAGATAGAGGGCCGGCTGCTCGAGCGCTTGCACCACAACCGGGTGGTCGGGGTGATCGAGCACCTGTCCGAGCCCGCGGGACAGTTTCTCGTGATGGACCTGGTCGAGGGGATCGACCTCGACCGTGAGCTGCGCGAGCAGGGCTCACCGGGGCTGCCCCTGGAGAACGTCCTGGAGTACGCACAGCAGGCGGCCGAGGCGTTGACCTACGTGCACGACCAGAACGTGGTGCACCGCGACGTCAAGCCTCACAACCTCGTGCGCGGGCCCGACGGGCTGGTGCTGGTCGACTTCGGTATCGCACGCGAGGAAGCGGCCGAGCAGGGGGGCACGCGCGCGATCGGCACGCCGCTCTACATGGCTCCGGAGATCCTGGTGGGCGAGGAGGTCTCAGCGCGCAGCGACGTCTACAGCCTGGCGGCGACGATCTGGGCCTTGCTGCTTGGAAAACCGCCGGCCTACGACGACCCCACGCCCCTCAGCGAGACCGTCCCCGGCGCCCCGCCCCAGCTGGAGGACACGCTGCGGGCGGCGCTGGCCATCCGTCCAGAGCGGCGGCTGGCGTCGGTGGCTGCGCTGGCCGACGGGCTCGGGGTCTCGCTCGAGGGCGCCGAGGGTCGCGGGCTGGCCCTGAGCGTCTCGAAGCCCGCTGCGCGCAGCGATCTGCTCGAAGCCATCGCGCACACCGCAGCGGGAACCTTCGACGCCGCGGCGGCCTCGGTGGCCCTCGTCGATCCCTCCACTTCGGAGCTGGTCTACCAGTCCGCCTGGGGCGCCGCCGCCCACGAGATCGTGGGAGTCCGGATGCCGCCGGGCCGAGGCATCGCCGGCTCGGTGGTCAAGCTCGGCCAGGGCCTGGCCATTCCCGACTGCCGCAACGACCCGCGCTTTGCCTCCAACGTGGCGCGCAAGGTCGGCTACGTGCCGCACACCATGCTGGTGGTGCCCCTGGTTCGCGAGGGCGAGGCGATCGGCGCGCTCTCGCTGCTCGACCGCCGCGACGGTGGCGGCTACCGGCCTCCTGACGTGGAGAGGGCGATGCTGTTTGCCGACCTGGCTGTCACGGCGCTCGCCGAGCCCGGGCAGGAGGATGTGACGCGGGTCGGGACGCGCGCCGGCTAGGCCCGCAGGCGCCGGCGCAGGAGCAGCGTGGTAGCCGCCACGAACCCCACGAGGAAGATCCCCTGCGCGGCGAAGGCCGTGCCCGCAGAGACGTCGAAGAAGTCGGTCCCGAAACGGTTGACCTTGGCGAACTCGGCGTTCTCGGCCAGCCGGGCGTTCATGTCGACCGCCGTGCCCAGTCCCGCCAGCGACCACTGCCCGAAGATCACCTCGGCGATCCCCTTGGCGGCTTCACCCATGCGCTCGAGCGTCACTATCGCGCCGGCGAACAGCAATTGCGGGATCACCGCCAGCGGGATGAGGCTCATCGCCTGGTCCTGGGTGGTCACCAGGCTCGACACGAGCATCCCCATGCCCACCGCCGCGAACCCGGTCGCCAGCATCAGCCCGAACACGGTGAGGTAGGTGTCCAGGCCCTCGTTGAGCGGGCGGAAGGCGAGCAGCAGCCCCGCGTACAGGAGGGTCTGCAGCGAGACCAGGCCGAAGAGCACGACCAGCTTTGAGGCTATGTAGGCGCTGAGCCGGGTGCCGATCGCCGCCTCGCGCTCTACCACCCCGCGCTCCTTCACGATCTCCGGCGCGGCGTCGATGGCACCCAGCCAGATGATCGTGATCGCGGTCAGGAAGAGCATGTTGACCGCGTCCCCCGGTGAGCCTCCCGGGCGGTCGAACAGACCGGGCTCGAACAACGCGACGCCGAACAAGGCGAGCACCGGCGCCTGGCCGAGCAGCAGCACGACGTTGCGCCGGTCGCGCGAGAACAGCTTCAGGTAACGGCCGACCAGCACCGCCAGCTGCGGGAAGACGCTCGGTCGCGGCCGCTCGTCCTGCTTGGCGGCCTGCTCTTCCTGCGGCGCCAAGACGGGGCGCTCGCGGGTTCCCTCGAAGCGTTGCTTCCACTCGCTGGGTTCGCGCTTGGGCAGGGCGGTGTAGATGCCGTCCAGGTCGCCTGCCTCGAAGAAGCTCACGGCCTCGTCGGGCGGACCGTCGAAGGTGCGGTAGCCGCCTCGGCCCATGACGACCACGCGGTCACACAGTGCGAGGTTCTTCGTGGCGTGCGTGACCACGGCCACCGCCCGGCCGCCGCGCGACAGCTCGCGGAGCAGCTGCATCATCTGCGTCTCGAGGCCGGGGTCGAGGCCGGTCGTGGGCTCATCGAGGAAGAGGACGCTCGGGCGGCTGAGCAGCTCGGCCGCCACCCCCGTGCGCTTGCGCTGGCCCCCAGACAGAGAGCCGATGCGGGTGGTCGCCTGCTCATCGAGCGACAGCTCTCCCAGCACCCTGGCCACGGCGGAGTCGATCTCCTCGTCCGAGACATCCTGGGGCAGGCGCAGCCGCGCGGCGTAGCGCAGCGCCTCGTCCACGTCGAGCAGGCGGTGGACGATCTCGTCCTGGGGGACGTAGCCCACGTCCGTGAGGCGGGTGGCGAGGTCTTCGCCGTTGAGCGTGATGCGGCCGCCGGTGGGTCGCGTTACGCCGGCCAGCGCCTTCAGCAGCGTGGTCTTGCCGGCGCCGCTCTCGCCGATGAACGCCACCAGCTCGCCCGGCTCGATGGAGATCGAGGTCGGATGGAGGATCTGCTTGTCCCCCACCCGCATCGCGACATCGACGGCGTCCAGGCGCAGAGACCCGCGGTCGTCACGAGCGGTCAGCGAGGAGCCGTCGAACACGATCCTGAAGGGCCCGATGCCGATCTCCGCTCCGGGCTCGAGTCGGGCGCGCGTGGTCAGCTCGCCGTTCAGCCCGGTGCCGTTGCGGGAACCGAGGTCCACGAGCTCGACACCGCCGTCCTCGTCGCGCACCAGTTCGGCGTGGAAGCGGGAGACGTTGGGGTCGGGCAGCACGACCCCGTTCTTTTCATCGCGGCCCAGGGTGAGACGCTTGCCCTCGAAGTCGACGGTCTGCACGCCGATGACCGCCTGCTCACGCGACGCCATCCGCGTCAGCTGGCCGGAGAGGAAACGGATGAGGTGGTCGCCGAGCTCGATGGCGTCGCCAGGCGCGAGCATTCGGCTCTCCTCGCCCAGCGACTCCCCGTTGACGCGGGTCCCGTGCCGGGACCCGAGGTCGGTGATGGCGTAGCCGCCGTCCTCGGCGAAGACGCGGGCGTGCCTTCGCGAAACGCGCTCGTCCGCGAGGACGATGTCGTTCTCCTCACTGCGGCCCAGGGTCAGTTCCTCGTCGAGAGGAAGCCGCCGGCCTTCGTGGAGCAGAGAAGCGGGGGCGGATATCTCCACCCTCAGACCCTAACCCCGAGCGGGCTAGGGTGCCAGTTGAATGGCCGGCGAACCCACACCCGGATCGGTCTTCGGCGACTACCGCGTCGAGGAGCTGATCGGACGAGGCGGCATGGGTGCCGTGCTGCGTGCCACCCGCCTCTCCGACCGCTCGCCGGCAGCGCTCAAGCTGGTGCTGGGCGAGCGCTCGGGCGAGCTCGGATTTCAGGAGCGCTTCGAGCGCGAGGGACGGGTCGCCTCGTCGTTCGACCATCCCCACCTCGTGCGCGTGCTCGAGGTAGGCACCCACGAGGGCATTCCGTTCATCGCCATGGCCTTCGTCGACGGAGTCGACCTCGAGGGGGTTCTGGCGGGTTCCGGCTCGCTGCACCCGGCCACCGCGGCGAAGGTGGTCGCCCAGGTGGCCGCCGGCCTCGACGCAATCCACGCGGAGGGGCTCGTGCACCGCGACGTCAAGCCGGGCAACGTGCTGCTCGAGCGTCGAGCCATCGGGGTCCACGCTCTGCTCAGCGACTTCGGCCTGTCCAAGCACATGGACTCGATGAGCGGCCTAACCAGAACCGGGCAGTGGGTGGGCACGGTGGACTACGCCGCACCCGAACAGGTGCAGGCCGGCGACACCGGGCCCTTCACCGACGTCTACGCGCTGGGATGCGTCCTGCACGAGGCACTGACCGGCAGCGTGCCCTACCCGCGCGAGCGTGACGTGGACAAGCTGATGGCGCACGTGACCGGACCACCGCCCGCGGTGACCGCGACGGCGCCGCATGTCCCTGAGGCTTTCGACGAGGTCGTGCGGACGGCCATGGCCCGCGACGCCCAGGCGCGCCACTCCAGCGCCGGCGAACTCGGTCGGGCCGCCCTGGCTGCGGCCGCCGGCACCGGTCCCGAGCCGGACGAGCCCATCCCCTTCCCTAGTGCCCGACGCGTGGTGGACACCGACGCACCGACGGCGGGCTAGCCTGCGATGTTCCGAATAACTTGCGTGAAGATCAGCTAACGGCGAGTCTCAAACCCCAACGCTTCACGCCCGTCGTCGCCTCGACGCTCGGCGCAGAGACAGCGCCGGTCAAGGGCACAGACGGCAAGTTCCATGTCGTCTACGATCGGGCAGGACGCCTCCCGGCTCCTGTTCGTCGACGTCTCCTTCGCCTCACTGGGTCAGGCACCGGACACGCTGTTGCACAAGCTGGTCTTGCGCGCGGCCGATAACCCGGGGGCGACGAAGCCGACCAAGATCGAGTACACCGCACACCGTTCGAGATCGGTGCGAAGACGCCGGCGAGACTCGGTCCGCCGCTCGCGGGGGCGGGCTGGGTGGTCGTGAACGGCTGCTGCGCGCCGGGATTCGTTCATCGCGACGCGGTCCAGTCGACCAACGGCAAGCTTTACGACTCCCAGCGGTTCGCGGTCGATTACATGCGCATCGGTGCGCATCGGCGACGACGGCAAGGTGGTAAAGGGCGACGCGTCGAAGCTCGACAACTGGAGGCAGTACGGGGCAGACGTCCTCGCGGTGGCCGATGGAACGATCGTCGCGACCCAGAACGACCTCAGCGTCGTGAACTTCCCGGAGCGCGCAAAAACCGAGGGGGCCGGAAGGTGAGCGGCATGGCGTACCTCGGTCGCCGTCGCTAGCGCCAAGCGACGGGGCGCCCGGATACCTCTGCGTGTATCCGAGCGCCCGCCGTATCGTCCGGACTAGTTGCTGCCTTGGTCGCCGGGGCCGCCCTGGCTGGTGCAGCTGGAGGGGCGGTCGGCCTGGGGACCGGTGCACTGCTTGCTCTGGCCAGCGCCGTTACCTGGACCCTCGTTCTGATCGGCGAACGCAGGTGCCGCCGCGGTGAGGGCGAGGGCACAGATGCTGAGCACGGCTGCTGACTTCTTCTTCATGTCTCCTCCTTGAAATTGATCGCTCGTGGTCTTCCGTGACTGCTAGGGCACTGCGTTGGGGCCCTTGTCGGTCGCGCTGTTGCACGACGCGGGCCGGTCGTCGGGGTTACCGGTGCAGTTGCCGCTGCTGCCGGCGCCGTTGCCACCGTTGGTGGGTGGGGCGGGGTTGGCCGACACGGCAGGCACTGCCGTTACGCCGAGTGCCGCGGCTGCCAAGAAGGCGGCCATGGTCTTGCGTCCCTTGCTCACTTCTCACCTCCCATCCTTGAGTCCTCTCAGGAATGAGGGCCACGCCGTGCTGAGGCCCTACCCAGAAAGCAAGAAAACCCATCAACCTTGCGCGGGAGAAGGCGTTTCAACCCGTGCACGGAGGGTCACGCCGCCGTGCGGCCCCCGCAGTCGCGTGCGGCTGCGGGGGTTCCTTTTGCTCCATGGCGAGAGAACCGACGCAATATCGACACCGGAGGGATGCCCGGCGCCGTCCCGGGGAAGAACGTACTCGCGGTCGCCCGTAACGGCGGCTCGCCACATTCCCTGCCTGGTAGCCCCAGGGATTCCTGCCCTGGGGCGCCAGCTTCAGGCCCGTAAGCCGCCACGAACGCAGAGACGCGCCCTGCGATGGAAGCCGCGGATGTCGGAGCGGTGATACGTCTCTTCACATGCGGATCACCAGGAACTCCCTCGAAACGACCCCCGGCCCGAGCGACTGGTTCACCGGCGCTGTCTACATCGACACCATCGCGACGCCGTCGCCCCCCTCTCGCCTAGCGGCCGCCAGCGTCCACTTCACGCCCGGCGCCCGGACGGCGTGGCACACCCATCCCTTCGGCCAGACGATCTACGTCACCGAGGGTGTCGGCCTCTGCCAGCGCCGCGGCGGGCCGATCGAGCTCATCCGTGCGGGCGACAGCATCTTCTTCGAGCCGGGGGAAGACCACTGGCACGGCGCCGCCCCCGATCGCTTCATGACCCACCTCGCCATGCAGGAAGCCGACGACTCCGGCAGTCCCGTCACCTGGGGCGACCACGTCACCGACGAGGAATACAACGCCCGACGCTGACGCGGGTGGCCGACCGCCTCCCCTCCTGCTCGATCTCCTCCTCGACCTCGTCCACGCGTTCCCGAGCGCTGTGCCAGGTGAAGCCGATGTCGAAGCCGTCGCGCGCCAGGGCGACGGCCGTGGCGCGGCCGATGCCGCTGCCGCCACCGGCCGCCTCCGCCGCACGCCAGTCGGCTAGGGCGCGGCGCGCCACGGGGCGCGCCACTCCGGCGCCTCCCACTCCTCCGTCACGTAGATGGTCTCGCGAGCGACCTTGTCGCCACGGAACTCCAGGATGTTCACCGCCGGCTGGCGCGATCCGCCGTCGTAGCTGATCGTCCCCTCGACCACCCAGAGCTCTCCCTGGTCGCGCAGATCGCCTAGCTCCAGGGTCACCCCCGCCGGGTAGCGGCTTCGCCACTCCCTGAAGTTCGAAACGCCCTCGAAGCGCTCGCCGGACTGGGGAAACTCGAGGACAGCGTCCTCGGTGTAGAGCTCGTCGTGGATGTCCTCGCTTCCGGTCGCCTCCCAGTACCGCCGGATCAGCCGGCGCCGCTCCTCGTCGTCCATGCGCACAACCATGCCACGGCCTAGCCTTGCGCGAACGTGAGCGAAGAAGCCTTCCTCGATGCGCTGCGGGTCGAGCTGCTGCGTCACGCTGAGCTCCGGCCGGAGCGGCGCGACCATGCGCTGTTCCAGACGTCGACGATCGACGCGCTGCTCTCGGGCCACTTCGACGGCGACGTCACCGTCGACGAGCTCACAGCGCGGGGGGACCTCGGGCTGGGAACGCTCAACGGCTGCGACGGCGAGCTGATCGTCCTCGACGGGCGGGCGTGGCAGGCGCGCCTGGACGGCTCGCTCGCTGCGGTGCCTGGCGCGGCGATGACGCCCTTTGCCGTCGTGGTTCCCTTTGCCTGCGACCACCGCATGGAGCTCGAGGGCCCGCTCGACTTCGACGCGTTGGCGGAGCGACTGGACTCGGCGGACCGCTCGGGGGCGGCGGGGGCCGCCGTGCGGGTCGAGGGGCGCTTTGCACGGCTGAAGGTGCGCTCGGTGCCCCGCCAGCAGCCGCCGTATCCGCCGCTCGCCGATGTGATCGCCCAGCAGCAGGTCACCGAGCTGGAGCAGGTGGAGGGCACGCTGATGGGCTTCCGCTTCCCGGGCCCGCTCGACGGTTTGGAGGTCCGCGGCTGGCACTTGCACTTCGCGACCGCCGACCGCGCGCGTGGAGGCCACGTGCTCGCTTGCGAGCTCGAGCGCGGCATCGCCGAGCTGGACCACAGCAGCCGCCTCCGGGTGGAGCTGCCGCCCTCGGTCCAAGCGCCCGGGCCCGGCTCCGATACCCACGACGAGCTCCTCGACGGGCTGGAGCGCGAGCCCGACCGGTAGTCACAGCTATATGACGACCACCGTTGCCGCGACGTCGGCCTCAGCCGCGGCGGTCGACACGACGGGCGCTTGTGACTCGTCGGCTTCGGTCACCAGGCGGCCTCCCGGCGCGAGCCACTCGGGGGCCGCGGCGATCACCCGCCGGAGGACGTCAAGACCGTCGGCGCCACCGTCGAGGGCCAAGCGTGGCTCGTAGAGGCGGGCCTCGCGCGGGAGCAGGGCGACCTCGCGGGTCGGCACGTATGGCGCGTTGACCGTCAGGATGGCCACCCGCCCGCGAAGCGTGGCGGGGAGCGCTTCGTAGAGATCACCCTCGTGGACGTGCCCGACGTTGCGCCGTGAACAGCGCACCGCGGCCGGATCTGCGTCGGCTGCGTGGAGCTCGATCGAGGGCTCGAGGGTCGCCAGCGCAGCGCCGACGGCGCCCGAGCCGCAGCAGAGGTCCACCACGACCATCTCTGGCCGGAGCACGGCGGCGGCCTCTCGGACCAGCGATTCGGTGCGCCGCCGCGGCACGAACACGCCGGGCTCGACTGCGATCCGCATCCCGCAGAACTCGGCCCAGCCCAGTACATGCTCCAAGGGCAGGCCGCCGGCGCGCCGCCGGACCATCGCGTCGAGCTCGGCGCCGTCGTCCGCTGCCTCGGCGAGGAGGCGGGCCTCGTCCTCGGCGAACACGCACCCGGCGGCGCGGAGCGTGGCGACGGGGTCGGCAAGGGTGGCCACGGGCACAGTCAACCTATGCTGGCGCCTTGGTGACCCACGAGACCATCCTGTACGCGGTCGACGGCCCGGTCGCAACGATCACCCTCAACCGCCCCGAGCGCCTCAACACGATCGTGCCGCCCATGCCCGACGAGCTCGAGGCCGCGGTCAACGTGGCCACGCGCGACGACTCGGTCAAGGTCATCGTGCTCCGCGGCGCCGGACGCTCGTTCTGCGGCGGATTCGACTTCGGCGGCGGCTTCGAGCACTGGAAGGAGTGGATCGACACGGACGGCGCCTGGGATCCGGGCAAGGATTTCAAGTGGTCCAGCCAGCCCGCCACCGGCCCGGTTCCGAAGTTCATGAGCCTGTGGCGCACGCTGAAGCCCGTGATCGTCCAGGTGCACGGCTGGTGCGTCGGCGGCGGAAGCGACCTGGCGCTGTGCGGCGACCTCGTAGTGGCCAGCGACGACGCAGTGATCGGCACGCCGTACTCGCGCATGTGGGGCGCGTACCTGACCGGCATGTGGCTCTATCGCCTCGGGCTCACGCGCGCCAAGGAGCTGGCCCTGACCGGCAAGGGCCTCTCGGGGTCCGAGGCGGCCGAGCTCGGGCTGATCAACGCCTCGGTCCCCTTCGCCGAGCTCGAGGACGAGGTGGCTCGCCGCGCCGAGCAGCTCGCCGGGATCCCGGCCTCTCAGCTCGCCGCCATGAAGCTGGTGGTCAACCAGGCCTACGAGAACATGGGCCTGGCGACCACGCAGCTCATGGGCCCGATGCTCGACGGCCTCATGCGCAATACACCCGACGCGCACGAATGGATCGAGACCGCGGCCGAGAGAGGCGTGCGCGAGGCGATCGGCGAGCGCGACGCGCCCTTCGGTGACTACAGCCAGGCCCCGCCCGAGCGCAGGCCGGACCCGTCCAACGTCATCGAGCCATGACGTCGTAGACCAGGTCGTCGAAGCCGAACGCGAGCCGCACGGCGCGCTCGCGCAACTCGGTGGTCTCCTTCACGGGCGGTCCTCGAGCAGGCGCTTCAGCGCCCGGAGGTCCTTCTCGTTGGCTCGGCGCGTGGCCCGGGCCATCAGTGGCGCCGCCACGCGCGAGAAGCCCGATGGCTCGCCTCGGTTGCGGAGGGTCATGCGCGTCGCTCCGGAGGCCGCGTCCTCCCAGAGGTAGGTGGTCTCCATCGGGAACGGGCCCTCGGCCGTCGCCATCACGAACCGCTCACCCGGCTCGTGCGCCCGGACCTCGTAGGTGTAGGTCAGCCGACGGCCGAGGAAGTGCGCGACGAAGGCCATCCGCGAGCCCACCTGGAGGGGCGGCCGGGTTTCCCAGCCGACCTCCTCGATGTTCTCGTACCAGGCCGTCGCGTTGTCGGGGTCGCACGCAAAGGCCGCCACCGCTTCGCGCGGGCGCTCGATGATGGTGTTGGTCACGACGTCGACCGCCATGGAGAGGGAGTATGAGGCCATGCGGAGCGTCGTCTGCCAGAACGCCGAGCTGGACGTCGTCGAGCGGCCGGAGCCCACGCCGGCGTCGGGCCAGGTCCGCCTCGAGGTGCTTCGTTGCGGGATCTGCGGCTCGGACCTCCACGCCCGTCACGGCATCGACGATTGGGCCGACCTCGCCGAGCAGGCCGGCTACGACCGCTTCGGGCGCTCGACCGAGGAGGTCGTCTTCGGCCACGAGTTCTCGGGCCGGGTCGCCGAGTACGGGCCGGGCTGCGAGCAGGAGTTGCCGACCGGCACGCCGGTGGTGGCCCTGCCGCTGATCCGCGCGGCCGGCGGTATCGACACCATCGGCCTCTCCGCCCACGCGCCCGGCGCCTACGCCGAGCAGGTGCTCGCCCAGGAGTCGCTCATGGTGCCGGTGCCCAATGCCCTGGCGCCCGACGTCGCGGCGCTCACCGAGCCGATGGCCGTGGCCTGGCATGCCGTGCGCCGCGGGGAGGTCGGCAAGAAGCAGGTCGCCGTCGTCATCGGCTGCGGGCCGATCGGCCTCGGCGTGATCCTGATGCTCAAGGCGAAGGGTGTGCGCACCGTCGTGGCCAGCGATTTCTCAGCGGGGCGCCGCGAGCTCGCCAGAGCCTGCGGAGCCGACGTGGTGGTCGACCCCGCGGAGGAATCCCCCTACTCGGCGGTGGCCGAGAGCGGTCACCTGGAGAACCTCCCCGACGCGCTGGAGCTGGCCGTTGGAACGCGCGAGAAGCTCGGGCGGCTGCCCGTCGGCTGGTGGCATGTATGGCGCGTGGCGGAGAAGCTCGGGGCCGCGCCCAAGCACCCGGTCGTGTTCGAGTGCGTCGGCGTGCCCGGCGTCATCGAGAGCATCGTCGACAGTGCGCCGCTGTTCTCGCGCGTAGTGGTGGCCGGCGTCTGCGTGGGGCCCGACCGCTTCAGGCCGGCGATGGCCGTCAACAAGGAGATAGACCTGCGCTTCGTCTTCGGCTACACGCCGCTCGAGTTCCGGGACTCGCTGCACATGCTCGCCGAGGGCGACGTGGACCCCCGGCCGCTGATCACCGGGCAGGTCGGCCTGGACGGGGTGGAAGGAGCCTTCGCCGCGCTGGGCCAGCCGGCGCAGCACGCCAAGGTCCTGATCGACCCGCAGCAGACCGGAGGCCTCTAGCTGTCGTCGCCGTTGCCCGAGCGGCGGCGGCTGCCGGGCAGACGCTCCATGATCCGGCCCAGCGGCTCCACGGCTCCGCTGAGCTGCTCGGCGGACTCCTGAAGGCCCTCGACGCTGGGACCGAGCGAGTCGAGCGCCGGCTCCAGACGTCCGAGCTGCGAGCCAATCGAGTTGACCTGGTCCTCGACCGCCCGGACCCGGTCCGGTAGCTCGGGCAGGCCCTTGGTGGCCTCGGCGAGCTGCTCCAGCGCGCTGGACACCGCGGCGAGGCGGTCCAGCGACTCGCCGAGGGCGCCCAGTGCGCGCAGGCTCTCCTCCAGGGCGCCGAGCCGGCGCAG
>Ga0126312_10000269_pt1 | contig 28468 bp, 27 predicted proteins | sample Plot104A_FD_92537 | JGI IMG/M metagenome (GOLD analysis project Ga0126312, IMG submission 92537) | Serpentine soil microbial communities from UC McLaughlin Reserve, CA, USA - Plot104A | ecosystem: Environmental > Terrestrial > Soil > Grasslands | place: USA: UC McLaughlin Reserve, Lake County... | reverse complement strand
CTGGGAGGTGGGAGACAGAGACATGGCCGCTCTCGCTAACAACCGCCTCGGGTTCCTGGCGCTTTCCCGGGACGATCCCGACCAGGCAGAGGAGCTCTGCGTAGCGGCCATACGAGAATTACATGAACGAGCCCGAATACCGGGCCTTGATTTCACCCTGGACGTCCTTGCGGGCGTCGCCGCGGCGCGGGGAGAGATCCGCAGGGCGGCGCGGCTCTGGGGCGCGGCGACAGCCTTCCGCGAGGTCAACAACATTCCCTGGCTAGCAGAGGAGCGCAAGATGATCGAGCCGCACATAGTGGCTGCGCGCACCCGGCTGGAGGAGGCCATCTGGCACGAGGAGTGGAAGCAGGGGAGGGCGATGAGCCTGGATCGGGCCGTGGGCTACGCCCTGGAAGGATCCGGGGAACGCACGACGGAGCAGGGCTAGCGTACCGGCCCGGATAGAAACCTTCTCTCTTACCACATACCAAGTCCGGGTAAATGCCAACGGCGCACAGGAACCCGAAAGCACTGCCCACGAACCTCCTCCTCGTAGCGGATCCCGCCTGCGCGGGGACAGCTCTCGCGGGAATTACGTACGGAGAGACCTCCCGCGAGTACCCGCCGCCAGAACGTGCTCACGTTCCAACGGACTCCATCTCAGGGCTTCCGACCGGAATTGCTGTATCCTCACTGCATGTACGGCCAGCAAAGGAGAGGTTCGGGACCGCTAAGGACGGGTTTCTTTTTCGGGATGGCCGGTGTGCTCGTCGCGCTCGCCTCGGACCTGTACTTTGTGTTCGTCGATCCCACCGACACGCCCGGTTGGATCCTCGCCGTTATAGCCCAGTACAGGACGCGGCTCGCCCTCGCCATGTACTTGTTTCTGGCGATACTGGCGGCCCTCATGGTGCGCCCCACCCGCCTGGACCCAGGGGTGCCCTACCGGTCGCTGCTGCTTCGCGACGGCGCCCTGGCCGCGACGGTGGTCGCTGTCCTGGTGGGGATCACCCTCTTCCTGACGACCGCCTTGCAGGCGACGTTCCTTTCCGAGCCCGCACGCGTTTACGCCGAAGAGGCAGCACCCAAGATCGTCGCTTACGTAAACGGGGTTCGCACGGAGATTCGGCAGTCTCGCAAAGAGCGCGGGGCGTCGCCCGAGAGGATCAGGGATCTCCCGCCTCCGGTGCAGACCCCGGAGGTCGAGGCGACCCTGCAACCGCCCACGTTGCGTGACCTCGGACGCTCGATCGCCAACTTCGTCCTGCGCGCGGTACTCCTCGGAACAGTGGGCGGCCTGGTCGGGGTACTCCGCGGCCGTCCGGCCCGCTCGACCAATGAGAAGGTCCGGGGAGGCCCTGGCACCGCGCCCCACAGGGAATGAGCCGGGGATACGGTACGCAGGTCGCCGCGGGACTGCTCCTGGACACCGTGTTCGGCGAGCCACCCGAAGCTGTACACCCGACCGTGTGGATGGGACGAGGTATCTCGGCCTTCGAGAAGGGGGCGCTGAGACTGGAGAGCCCACGCTCCAGACGCCTCGCCGGCTTCGCGCTGGCCCTCTCGGTCCCTTCGCTGGTGTATATCTCGACGCGGAAGATCCTTGGCGTCCTCCCTGCCAGGCTACGGTGGATGAGCGGGGCCATCCTCATCTCGACCACGCTCTCGATGCGCGGCCTGGGCCAGGCCGCAGTAGATGTCCAGCGCCGGCTGCACGACGGACGGCTCGGAGAGGCTCGAAGACGGGTCGGTCGCTTCGTCGGGCGGGACACGGACGACCTCTCGGAATCCGAGATCTGCCGGGCGGCCGTGGAATCTGTCGCGGAGAACACGAGCGACGGTATCGTCGCCCCCATGCTCTACGGCTTCCTCTTGGGGGCGCCCGGGGCGCTGGGATACAAGGCCGTGAACACCCTGGACTCGATGGTGGGCTACCGGCAAACTCCGTACACGGAGCTCGGCCGGGCCTCCGCCAGGCTGGACGATCTCGCCAATCTCATGCCCTCGCGGCTCACGGTGATCTTTGCCGCGGCCATCTCGGGACGGCCGTACCGTACGCTCCTGACCGCCCTGCGCTACGGCCCGCTCACCGCCAGCCCCAACGCCGGCATGGCCGAGGCCGCGTTCGCCGGCGCCCTCGACGTCAGGCTCGGCGGTGCCAACGCGTACGGCGGGGTGCTGAGGGAGGGGCCGATCCTCGGCGATGGACACCTTCCCGTGCCCGATGACATCCGGCGCGCCGTCGGTCTCCTGCGCCGCTGCTGCTTGCTGGCAGGCGGCGCGGCATTCCTGGCGGAGAGGTCCTTTCGTGGTTAGAGGCTGGGCCCGGCACCCCGGCGACCGCCACCACGGGGCGCATGGCGACCTCGTCTCACGATCCATCGACGTACCCGTGGGGGAGCTACTCGACTTCAGCCAGAACATAAACCCCCTCGGCGCCCCCCGGAGGGCCCTGGAAGCCGCCCGCGGGGCCATCTTCAAGGATGCAGGCCGCTATCCCGACCTGGGATACACCCGGCTGCGCGGGGCCCTGGCCGCTTATCTCGGTGTCTCCGCCGAAAGTATCGTCCCGACCAACGGCGGGGCCGAGGCGCTGTTCCTCGCCGCCAGGGCGGCCGGGACGGGTGGAAAGGCACTGGTGCTTGAACCCACCTTCTCGGAGTACGCGGCTGCGGCGCGGGCCTCCGGCATGGAGCCCGTACGCAGGGTCTCTCGGCGACGCGAGGGGGGTTTCAGGTGGGACCCTACCTCGCTCGAAGACCTCGAAGGGGTCTCCGTGGTGTTCCTCTGTAACCCGAACAACCCTACGGGTGACACGCTCGGCTACAGCGAGGTCCTGGAGGTGGCGGTCCGTGTAAAGGAGGCCGGCGCTGTACTAGTCGTCGATGAGGCCTTCGCCGACTTCGTGCCCGGGATCAGCGTCGCTGCGATGGTCGACGAAGGACTCTGGGTCGCGCGGTCTCTTACCAAGTTCTTCGCGATACCGGGTCTGCGACTCGGGTGTCTCGTCTGCGACCAGGCCGAACGCGTCCAGGCGCTCCAGCCTTCCTGGCCGGTGAACGCCGTCGCCGCAGCCGCCGGCATCGCCGCCTTAGGGGACCTGGGATTCGCCGAAGCCTCGGTGGCCGAGGTGGCCAGGCTGCGCAAAGACCTCTTCGGGGCGCTGGATGCCCTCGCCGGCCTACAGCCTTTTCCCGGCACCGCGAACTTCCTGCTCATCCAGGGGCCCGATGAGCTCCCCGGGCGGCTCGCCAGGCGGGGGGTGCTCGTGCGGGGTTGCGGGCCATTCTATGGGTTGGGGCCACAGTATTTCCGGGTCGCGGTGCGGGGCACGGAGCAGAACTGGCGGCTCGTCGCGGCGATCAAGGAGGAGCTGTAACCGTTCGGGCCCTCATCCTCGGCGGCGCCCGCAGCGGGAAGAGCGCCTTCGCGGAGCGTCTGGCGTATGCGATCGGAGGGGAGCGGGTCCTCTACGTGGCCACGGCCCTGGTGGAGGACGACGAGGATCTGCGGCGGCGCGTCAGGCTGCACAGGGAGCGTAGGCCAGGCGGCTGGGGTACGCTGGAGATCGGAGACCTCGCTGCAGTCCCTACCCCGACAACGCGATGGGACGCGGTCCTGCTCGACTCCCTCACGCTGTGGCTCTCGGCCAGGGAGGAGGAGCAGGCGCTCGCCGAGTTCGACCGCTTCCTGGCTCAGGCCGGGGAACCGACTGTGCCTTTCGTCCTGGTCAGCGACGAGGTCGGACTCGGGGTCGTGCCCGAGACTCAGGCGGGAAGGAGGTTCCGTGACGCGCTCGGGCTGGTCAACCAGAAGGCGGCCGCGGCAGCAGAGGAGGTCCACCTCTGCGTCGCCGGGGTAGCCATCAGGATCAAGTAGTTGAAGGCATTACTATCCTTTTTCACCGTGTTTCCGGGTCGCGGGGCTTACCTGGAAGAGGCCGCGGAGGAGGTCCACCTACTGCCCCTTATCGGCCTCGTTACGGGGTTGCCTGGAGCCCTGTTGGCTCTGTCAGCCTATCTGGTTCCTCCTGGCGTCGCAGCCACGCTCGCGCTCGGGGCCGTTCTTCTCGCTTCCGGCCTACACCACGCAGACGGCGTCCTCGACGTCGGTGACGCGCTGATGACCCAGGGCAGTCCTGAGCGACGCCGCGAGGTTCTCAGAGATGCCCGCGTCGGCATCGGCGGCCTCGGCGCGCTCTTTTTGGTCTACGCTCCTACCGCGGGCGCACTCACCGCGCTGTGCGCAGCTCGGCCTGGAGAAGCGGCGCTCGCCCTGTTCGCCGGCGAGGTCTCGGCCCGCTCGGCGATGCTCTTTACGCTCGCCTTCGGCGAACCCGCCGACGCGCGCTCCTCTTCCGTTCCTTTTGCAAGGGCGCTCTCCGGATGGCGTCGTACGACCGGCCTCGCCTTGGCGTTGCTTGGGCCGCTGCCTTTCCTGCTGGCGACGAGCGTCTTCGCCTCGCTCACCATCCTGACGGCGCCGCTGGTTGCGCTCGGTGCCCTACGGATCGCCGCGACGAAGTTTGGTGGGATCGGCGGCGATGTCGTCGGGGCTACCGGTGAGGCGTGCCGCGCCGTGTTGCTCGTGTTGCTGTCGGTAACGATGTAGTCGGCACTCAGCTACATGTTTTGGCCAGATTGGCTCGTCAAGACGTCAGCTCCTCGCCCGGCTGCATGACGTTTACGATGGTGCCGGGGGCGATCTCGTCCACGTGCTGCTGGAACTCCTTCGGGGTGCCCGGCAAGAAAGGGAAGGTGCCGTAGTGGATCGGCACGACGTGCCTGGCGCCAACGAGTCTCGCGGCGTGGGCGGCCTCGAACGGGCCCATAACGACCTGGTTCCCGATAGGCAAGAGGGCGAGGTCGGGTTTGTAGAGTTCGCCGATCAGGCGCATGTCGCCGAAGACCGCGGTGTCGCCCGCGTGGTAGAGCTTGAAGCCGCTCTCGAACTCGATCACGTAGCCCATCGGCTCACCGCCGTAGATGTAGCTGCCGTCGTCGAGTTGTATGCTCGAGGAGTGAAAGGCGTGGGTCGCGGTGACCTTGATCCCTCCCACCTCCAGCGTACCGCCCTTCTGGATCGGCATCGAGTTCTCGATCCCCTGCCGCTGCAAATAGGAGAAGATCTCGAAGTTGGAGACCGTTGCGGCCCCCGTCTGGCCGGCCAGGGGTTCGACGTCCGAGAAGTGGTCGAAGTGACCGTGGGTTATGAGGATGGTGTCGAGCTCACCGACGTGCTTCATGTCGTCGGGTGTCTGGGGATTCTCGGTGAGGAAGGGGTCTATGATGATCTGCTCGTCGCCGGCCGTGACGAACCTGAAAGTCGCGTGGCCCAGGTAGATGATCCTGGCGCCGCCTAGCGTCTGTTCCACTATTCTCCTCCGTACTCTAGCCAACCATGATCCGAAAAACGAACACTCTAACGTATACCCGTCCCCCAGACCGGAGAAACGATCGCCGCCACCGTATAGTGCCACGAAACACCGTGAGGGCGACATCAGGTACGCTGTAGCGGCTAAGATACAGGCAGGGACGGTGAACGTCGAAGCCGGAGGACAATGTGGCGTATCTGCCCATCGAAGACCACGGTATCATCGGGAACCTCTGCACGGCGGCGCTCGTCGGTACCGACGGCACCATAGACTGGCTGTGCCTGCCCGCCTTCGACTCACCGAGCGTCTTCTGCTCCATCCTCGACGACGAGAAGGGCGGGCATTTCGCCCTGCGCCCAGTGGAGTACACCCGCAGCCAGCAACTCTATCTGCCCGACACCAACGTGCTCCTCACCCGATACTTCTCGCCGGAGGGCCTGGCCGAGACCCTTGACTTCATGCCGATAGTGGCGCGTCCGGACGAACGTCACAGGCTCGTCCGCAACGTGCGGGTCATCAGGGGGAAGATGATGTTCCGCGTGGAGTGCCTGCCCGCCTTCGACTACGCCCGCTGCGACCATTCGGTCTCGGTAGGGAAATCTGGGGCCGTGTTCGAGTGTGGGGATCAGAGTCTCGGGTTGGCCACCGACGTGCGGCTGAAAGAAGGGGCGAAAGGGGCTGCGGGGGCCAGCTTCACGCTCGGTGAGGACGAGCGGGCGACGTTCGTACTGACACACCTCAAGGAGGGTGAGGGACCTGGGGAGATACTTTCGGACGTCGGGTTCGAGGAGCTGCTGCATGGCACCCTGGCATACTGGCGGCGCTGGCTCTCGAACAGCATCTATCTGGGGCGGTGGAGGGAGATGGTCCACCGTTCCGCCCTCGTGCTCAAGCTCATGGTCTACGATCCGACGGGTGCGCTCATCGCCTCCCCCACGATGGGCTTGCCAGAGAGGATCGGAGGAACACGCAACTGGGACTACCGCTACACCTGGCTCAGGGACGCTGCGCTCGCGCTCTACGCCCTGATCTACGTCGGCTTCGAGGACGAGGCGCGCAAGTTCATGGGTTGGTTGAGGGACCGGTGCCAGGAGGACGCAGACGGCCTTCTGCAGCCGCTCTACGGGATAGACGGCCGTAAGGACATAACCGAGATGAAGCTCACCCACCTCTCCGGTTACATGAACTCCTACCCCGTGAGGCTGGGCAACGATGCCTACCAGCAGCGCCAGCTCGACCTCTACGGGGCCGTGCTCGACGCCGCTTACCTGTACAACAAGCACGGCGCCCCCCTCGACTACGACCTCTGGCAGAACCTCAGGAAGATCCTGGACTGGCTGGCCGAGAACTGGCGGGAGTCCGACGAGGGCATCTGGGAGGTGCGAGGGGGCAGGCGCCAGTTCGTCTCCTCCAAGCTCCTCAGCTGGGTGGCTCTGGAGCGGGCGGGGAGGATCGCCCGCCAGCGCGGACTGCCCACCGGGGACGGGCGGTGGAACACCGAGCGGGACGCCATCTACGAGGAGATCATGCAGAAGGGTTGGAACCCCGAAAGGCAGAGCTTCGTCCAGTACTACGGCTCGGACGCCCTCGACGCCTCGCTGCTTATGATGCCGCTCGTCAAGTTCGTCGGTCCTACGGACCCGCGTTGGATCTCCACCCTAGACCGTATCCAGCACGAACTTACCTACGATACGCTCGTGGAGCGCTACCGGACGGAGCGAGCGGCCCCGGACGGCCTCGAAGGAGGCGAGGGCAGCTTCAGCCTGTGCTCCTTCTGGCTCGTGGAGTGCCTCACGCAGGCCGGACGTCTCGATGAGGCGCGTCTCGCCCTGGAGAAGATGTTCTCCTACGCCAACCATCTGGAGCTCTACGCCGAGGAGCTCGGGCGCTCTGGCGAGGCCTTGGGCAACTTCCCCCAGGCCTTCACCCACCTCGCGCTCATCAGCGCCGCGGTACACCTGGATCGCGCACTCGGAGAGGGCTGAACCGCCGTGCGCGCTCCGCTTTTCGAGGCCGTACCAAACTTCAGCGAGGGTAAGGACGACACGAAGATCTCACGCATCACCGAGGCTGTCCGTGCCGTCCCCGGCGTCCGCATCCTCGGCCTCCATTCGGACCCCGACCATAACAGGAGCGTCCTCACCTTCGCCGGCGAAGAGGAGGCTGCGCTCTGGGGGGCCGTGGCCCTGGCGGAGGCGTGCGCGGCCGAACTCGACCTCACCGCCCAGTCCGGCGAGCACCCCAGGATGGGTGTTCTGGACGTGCTCCCCTTCGTGCCCCTGGGAGGTGCCACGATGGGTGACGCCATCCGGCTGGCCCGCAGGGCAGGAGAGTCCTTAGGTTCCCTGGGATTTCCTGTGTTTCTCTACGGGTCTGCCGCGACGGCCTCCCACCGCCAGGCCCTCCCCGACGTCCGGCGGGGTGGCTACGAGGGGGTCGCATCCCGCCTCGAAGATCCCCGGTGGAAGCCGGATTACGGGCCCGAAACACTGGACCCCCACAGAGGCGCCGTCGCCGTGGGCGCCCGTCCTTTCCTCGTCGCTTTCAACGCGTACCTGGACACAGAAGACGTCGAGCTCGCCCGAGCAGTAGCCATGCGGGTAAGGGAGAGCGGCGGTGGCCTTCCGACCGTAAGGGCGCTCGGTTTCGGTGTCGGCGGCCAGGCTCAGGTCTCGATGAACCTGACGGACCTCGAACGAATGCCGATCCCCGTGGCCCTGGAAGCCGTTCGCTCGGCGGCGGCCGACTTGGGCGCCTCAGTAGAGTCGACCGAGCTCGTCGGTCTGGCGCCGCTGCAGGCGATCCTGCAGACGGCCCGCTACTACCTGGGCCTGCGGGAGCTGGATGCCCACCACGTGCTGGAGATGAGGCTCTGTGACGACTGCGATTCATCCAAATAGAACTCCACTTGACAGGCTACCGGCCAGGAAAGGAACGGCAAGATGAACGGGCGTGAGATAACGGCGGCGGCGATACAGATGTCCTCGACCCCCCACAAACAGGAGAATCTCGACGCGGCGGAACGTCTCATACGCTCGGCCGTCTCCTCGGGGGCGGATCTGGTGGCCCTGCCCGAGCTGTGGAGCTGCCACGGCCTGGAAGAGGTCTACAAAGAGAACGCCGAACCCGTGCCAGGGCCGACCACAGAGTTCCTCAGCGCCCTCGCGCGGGAACTCGGCATCTACCTGCTCGGAGGTTCGATCCTCGAGCGAGACCCATCATCCACAAACACCTATAATACGTCGACGTTCTTCGGGCCTGACGGCAGGATGTCGGCGGTGTACCGCAAGATACACCTCTTCGACGTGAAGGCCCCGGACCGCGAATACCTGGAGAGCCGGACCATCGCCGCGGGCACGGAGATAGTGACGGCGAAGGCGGGCGCTGCGACCATCGGGCTCTCTGTATGCTACGACGTACGCTTCCCCGAGCTCTACCGGCTGCTGGCCTTGCGTGGCGCCGGGATTTTCGTTGTCCCTTCCGCCTTTACTCTCCAGACGGGGAAGGACCACTGGGAGCTCCTCTTACGGGCGCGGGCGGTGGAGAACCAGGTCTATGTCGTCGCCCCGGCCCAGTGGGGAAAAAAGGCCGACGGACGCTGGACCTACGGCCGGTCCATCATCGTCAACCCGTGGGGCACGGTGCTCGCCCAGTGCCCTGACCGCGACGGAAATGCGCTCGCCACCCTCGATCTCGATTACCTCGACCGTTTTCGGGAGGAGTTCCCTGCTCTCGGGAACCGCCGCCCCGAGGCTTACGACTGGGAGGAAGGTACGCAGTGAGTAAGATAGCGACCCTCAGACAAACCATCGGGATGCATCGGTGCGTACATACTGGAGAGTGATCGGCGAGGATGCCGTGGAGGGTACTGTGCTCCCGGTAGGAGGGAGATGTTCGGACCCGTAGTGAGCGTTGTGGGGGACGAAGAGTTGATACGCCGAGTAGCGGAAGGGGATGACCGGGCGCTCTCGGAGTTATATGACCGCTACTCGCGGCCGGTATACGCCACAGGCATCAGAGTGCTTGGGGATGCTTCTCTGGCCGAGGAGCTGGTCCAGGATGCCTTCACGAGTGTCTGGCGAGCGGCGGGATCCTTCGACCCCGGGCGGGCCAGTTTCACGACCTGGCTGTATAGGATCACGCGCAACCGGGCTGTGGATCTCAACCGGAGACGGCGCGTAAGGCCTGTCTCTGTAGGAGAGGAGCTGCTTCGGAACGTATCCGGCGGCCCAGAGCCCGAGGGCGGCGTCGATGGTTGGGACGTGGCCAGGGCTCTCTCGCTCATCCCTGACGAGCACCGCGAAGTGTTGACCCTGGCGTACTTCGAAGGACTCTCTCAGCGTGAGATCTCGCACCGGATCGGCGTCCCCCTGGGGACGATCAAGAGCCGCAGTACGGCCGCTCTCAAGAGGCTGCACCGGAGCCTGGTAAGCCCCGAAGCGGAGGAGTCTAGACGTGAGTGAAGATCGCTTCGCAGAGCTCCTCGGTCCTTACGTGCTCGGGGAGCTCTCCGCCGAAGAGGAGCGCGAGCTGGAGCGTCATCTGGCGGGGTGTTCTGAGTGTCAGGATGAGCTGGCTCGTGCCCGTCAGATTCACGTCCTCCTCCGGGAGCTAGCCGCAGGCGGGCCTCCGCCGGAGCTCAAGGCCCGCGTGCTGGGGCGGGCGCGGGGCGAGATGCCCGCCCGATCCCGAGGCGGATGGAAGCTCTGGGTGCCGGCGGCAGCCGCGCTCCTGCTTGCCGCGATATTAGGCATGTGGCTCCTCCAGCCGATTATCCGGGATTCCTCGGGCGAGGTCGCGCTGACTGCTACGGCTCTGGCCCCAGGGGCTAGTGGCGACCTGCGTGGGGAGAAGATAGGGCAGAACCTCCAGATCGAGCTGGAGGTACAGGAGCTTCCCAGACTCAGCAAGGACGAATACTACGAGATGTGGTACGCCAGGGAAGATGGCGGAAGGATCAGCTGTGGTACCTTCCGCGCACAGCCGGAAGGAAAGACTACCGTAACCCTCACGGCTCCGATGAGCGCCGTATCCTACCCGATAATCGAGGTGACCCGCGAGCCCGATGATGGTGACCCGGGCTCTAGCGGTGAGAAGGTCCTGGTCGGCGACCTGCGAAGTCTATGAGCAAGTCAGCATTATTTCAGCAAGTCGCCTGTTCCAAGCGACTTGTCAGCTAGTCAGCATGTCAGCCAGGTCTTGGATAGCGGAGGGAAGCTTCTATGGAGAAGCATCTCATGGAGGCAAATGATTCGCGACCGAGCACAGCGACGAACCCATGGCAAAGAAAGCTGAAATGCTGAAGTGCTGACATGCTGACTTGCTTCACGTTTCCACGGGCTCGGAGGTGCCCAGCACACGTCCCGAACGGTCTTTGGCTCGCACGGCGACATACGGTTCGGTGCTTCGCACCACCATGGCCGTCTCGAACCCATCTCGGGGAATAGAGCCCAACGCCTCTAGCTTTGCTGGGTGCCCCCCAGCGAGCACCTCCCAGCTCTCTACCTCCGTGGCACCGTTCCAGCTTGTGTAGAGTCTTACCTCCTCCTCTGAGGTGCGCTCTGCGAGAGCTGAGGGCCTATCGGAAGGCATACCGCTCCACTCAAAGCGGAACGCCCGGTAGGATCTGTTCTGGGGCGGCAATCTCAGATCGAAGAGCAGCTTGCCATCCTCGCTGAACTCCGAGATGGCCAGAGCTCTGCCCCACCCGACAAACACGTTGCCGTTCTCTAGCACCTGTGTGTTTCCTGCGGCATCGGCGTACTGCTTTTCGGGGTGGGTGTACTGGCTAACCAGGGAGGCTCTCATCCTCTCCTCGTCGAGATCCAGCACGATAGCGCGGGACTCTTCGACCGCCTCGGGGGTGCCGTTCTCGAAGATCAGGCTGCCATTGTCGAAGATGGAGATGGTGCCGTCAGGCAGGCGTCTAGCGTCATGCTGGAAGGCGAATGTGGCTCCGGGACCCATCTCGAAGTCGCTCTTCTTGCCGCCCAGGCGCCAGATGATCTCGCCACTTTTGCGCTCTATCTTGTAGACGGTGGAGGTCTCGCGGGCGGAGAGAAGCAGGTTGTTGTCATGATCGACGTCTATGGAGTTGAGGTGGAAGTAGTCGATGCCCGTGTAGTGATCCTCCGCCGGTGTAACGTAGGTCTCATCGAGGCCGACATGGTCCAGGCTGTGCCACTCGAAGAGGACCTCTCCTGTCTGGATATTGAGCTCCTGGACGATCCCTTGCACCGCCGCTCCGTTCTTGGGACCGTCGAAGGAGGAGAGGTCCTGTGGCACCATGTCGTAGATCGAGATCAGGGCGGTGTCCTGCGGGCTGATGAGGAACTCGTGATGGTCTCCGTTAAAGCCGTTGGCCGCCGTGAAGCGGGCTATCTCATGGTAGGAGTCATCGAAGATGACGTACTCCCCCGGTGTCTCTCCCCAGGTAAGGACGGGTCTGCCCCGGTAGCTCTGCACCTCGAAGTTCATCACTCGTGAGGACGCCTTGATCGGATGGCGCAGGGGACGGAACCACACCACCTGCCCTTTGTTGTCGATGATCAGGGAGCCACCCTGCCCTGTGTCACCCTTCTCTGGAGCAACGAAGATGTAGCCGGGAGCGGTATCGTGCGCCTGCTTGGTCACTTCGACGGCGGGAGGGCTGAGGTCGGGGCGCGAGCGGAAGGTCCACACGCCATCGGGAGCCGCGTACGATACCCCTGTCAAGGGTGAGACCTTGGGGGTGTGCGCGGGCGGTTCGCAGCCCACCGTATTGGCCAGCGCGAGGTACGTGAACCCTGCGCCCAACCCTTCGAGAAACCGGCGTCGCGTGAACCTAGAGCCCACAGCAATGGCCCTTCACCGTGAGCATCCGACCGAAGGCTCGGCCCAAGAGAATCGGGGGTACTGACCGTGGATCAGAACGATGGCGACTGGCGCGCCAGGACGTGTGCTCTTCTCTGCCGTCAACTAAGTCCTCCCTGGGTAGCTCTCTGTGCGGTCCATAGTTTGCACTATGCGAGGTGCCGACGCACCTCCCTTGGGGTTCGACCAGGGAAGGCGGGTCAAACTACAGCCTCACTGAGGGGACGTACTGGTTCTTGCTTGGAGAGTAGAATGCGCATGTGCTTCTGAAAAGGGAGAGTATCGTGCTCCGTGCGCAGCAATTGAGCCTGCCTCGGCGCGACCCACGCGTCTCGCTGCTGTCTGTGGAGACCTTCGAGCAGGCGTCGCCGGAGGTGGGTCGTGCGGGATGAGATAAGGAAATTGGTCCATTCAGCCAGCGTGCGTTCTGTTGCCTCACCCGACCGACTGCCATTGGTCTCGGCGCTGTACCTGCTGACCGCGGCGATCGGTGCGGCAACGGCGATCCGCGAGGACTTGCCTGGTGAATTCGCGGGTAGGACCAGTGGGCACAGCGCCTCCGCGGACTTTTTGAGGGGCACGGGCACAGCGCTTTCTCCTGGCCTGGTCATGCTTTGTGCACAGTCGTTATTCACGCTACTGAGCACGCGGTGTGGGAAGACCAGGACGGCCGGGGACGCCGGGCTGACCCTGCTTGGTGTCGGCGCCACCGTCGGTATGTTGGGCGAACCGATAGCCTACAGGGTGCTCTCGCCCCAGGGGTGCGACCCCTGGAAAGCGGTGCTCGTGTCGGCGCTCCTCGTGCTCCCTTCATCGATGAGCGTGCTTGGCATGAGGCGGCTGCTCGCCGTTTATCATGGACGCTAAGTCGGTGGAGCGCTTCGATCTCCTGGCACATCTACAGTACGTCTACGCCGAATGCCAGGGCTCCTTGACACCGCCCAGGAGGGCCACGCTCCGCGCGACCGTTTCATGATATCCCGGTAAGTGCAGCACCCTGGCTGCTAGATTATTCTTCCGCTGCAATCCGGAAAAGAGCGTTCATCAGCGAAAGGCAGGGGGTGTTCGGTACCGGGGTAGAGGCCCTCCTGCGTCATTCAGGACGTAATCCTCGAACATCCTCTTCGTCACTGCGGGGTGATCCCACGCGCGGTTGTTCCTCATCTCTGGATCTACCCGTACGTCGTAGAGCTTCGGTTTGGCCCCGTCGTTGCGGCTGAAGTAGATGTAGGCCTCGTCGCGAGCCCAGACGAAGTGGTGGTAGCCCAGGCTGAAGTGGTCTCGCGCCCTGGGTTCTCCACCGCCCAGGATTACCGAGAGGTCCTGCCCGTCCGTCGGTTCTGGTGGCTCTACGCCAAGCATACCGAGTATGGTTGGCGCCACGTCGTGGGTAGAAGCGTAGTAGTCGCTCGTCTTCCCGGCGGCCCTCTCGTCAGGATGGCGGATGAGGAAGACGATGTCCGTCAACTCCGGCCACAGCGCCTGGACGGGCTTGCCTACTACAGGCCCGCTCCGGCCGATACGGTTACCTTCAAGAACTCTCTTCGCGATAGTGTTCGCCGCAAGGGCTGCTTCCCTTCTCAGGTCTTCTCGACCTCGCTGACCGCTACGCTTTTAAGTCTCGCCAGCGTCAATCAAATCGAGAGCAATTCGCGTATTCTAGAGTAGATCACCCTGATAAGGGAGTAGGGCCGAACCCTCAGCGCGATGGGCCTGGCGCTTGCTCCAGTTACCAGGCTCTTACCGGGATGTTGCACTTCTGTAACCTAAAGGCGAGGTGCAACGTGTACCTTCATGGTGATGCAGGAAATACGTGATAAAGAGGAAGGATTCCGAGGCGGTCAGTACGCCCGCACTGAAGAGGAGCTTTACGGGAAGGCCATCGCTCTCCTCGAGAAGTGCAAGATCGCGACCCAGCCTTCGGACCAGCAGCTACTACAGACCACCGCCGAGATCCCGCCTATATCGGCCTAACGTCCACGCGGAGCCTGGACCGGCATTGTGCAGTGGTCCTGATCTTCTGCGACAAGAAGCTGACCAGCTGAAATGCTGACGAGCGAAGGCCTTAAGGCCTGAGCGTGCTGACTGGCTGACGAGCTGCTCTAATTAAGCAGCATCCCGATGAGTGCGAGCAGGCCGATGGAGACAGCCACGGGGGTGACCGAGGTGCGCAGGATGTCGCCCTCCCTGCCCGAGAGTCCTGTGGACGTGGCCGCGAGCACCAGGCGCTGCGGGGCGAGCATGCTGGCGTGACTCCCGGCAACGTTCTGCACCGCGGCCGTAAGCACCGTGGAGATGCCGAGTCCCCGCGCAGCCTCTACCTGGAGCGGCATGAACAATGCGTTCGAGGCCGCGTTGGAGCCGGTGAGGGCGCCACCCAGGGCCGCGAGCACGGGCGAGACCGCGGGAAAGAAGATTCCCAGGGCCTCTGCGCCTCCAGCAAGCAACCCCGCGGCACCGCTCCCTGCCACTACCTCTCCCGCCAGAACGAACGTGAGCACGGCGCCTGCCGTCGGAAGCCATTGCGTCGCAGTTCTTCTGGTCGCAACCCCCACCTCGTCTCCCCCGAGACCCAGTAGTAGCGCCGCAAACACCCCTGACAACAGCAACGGAAGGCCAGGACCGTCGAAGACGGGACCGAGCCTCTCGAGGAGCGAACGCAATGCTCTTATCCCGTTCGCAGCCGCGAGCAGCGCGAGCAACAACGCGTAAGGAAGCAACGAGCGCCCGGGGACCCCGGTGAGCTGGTGTCGCCTTCGCGCCAGGAAAACTACCGTGGCAGCGAGGCCTCCGACGGCCCCGGAGAGCTCAGGGATCAGGTACAAACTCGTCAGAAGGGTTCCCGCTCCTGCAACCAGCCCTAGCACCATCGCCTCCGCGCCGCGTCGCCTCATGCCCGCCCACCCGCCAGAGAGCGCGACAGCTGCAACTCCGTAGACGGGGAAGAGGGGGAGGCTCAGGAATGCGCTCGCGTCGGAGAGCATCCCGAATCCCATCCCCGCGAGGTGGGCCCCGATCACGGTCCCCACCCCAAGCGCTCCCCAGGGCACGGCGCACTGGCCCCAGCTCGCCAGCACGGCGGCCCTCAAGGGTGTGAACCCAGCGGCGAGCAGGATCGGGGCGCTAATGACCACGGCCACCCCGAAACCCGTAACGGACTCGAAGAATGGCGCCACCCCTACCACGACCCCGGCCGCAAGGGCCACAGGATCTGGCTCCAACCTCCCGAGGAACCTCGACACCGCCCCCACCGCCCCTCCGGCCGAGAGCAGGTTGTAGAGCAACAACCCCCCGAACAGCACATACAGTACCTGAGCCGAAGTCCCCAGTCCCCCAAACAGAGCCCCCGGCACCGCAGCGGCCTCCAGCTGCGGCCACACCAGCGCCCCCAACACCGCCGTTGCCAACGACGCGGTACCAGCCCAGGAGGCAGACCACCCCAGGCCTGCCAGACCCACGGAGGCGACCGCGAAAGGTAGCGCCGAGATCACTATTCCTAAAAAATCTACCATGATAGAATTGCTTCTACCAAATGAATGATATAGTTGCAAGCGGGAGTTCTACGATGGTTGCTGCGGTCTCCTCTGGGCGGCTGGGGGGACGGGTCAGGGAGTTACGCCGGCGGCGAGGACTGACGCTGGAGGAGTTAGCCGGGCTCTCTGGGGTGAGTCGGGCCATGATCTCCAAGCTGGAGCGCGGGGAGAAGAACCCTACGCTCGTGGTCGCGGCGAAGCTGGCTGAGGGACTTGGCGTGACGCTCTCGCAGCTTGCCGGTATGGAGGAGCGGCGTGAGGTCGTCGTATTACCGAGGGAGAGGCGCATGGTCATGCGTGACCCCGAGACTGGCTTCGAGCGTCAGCTTCTCTCGCCGAACTTCGTCGGGAGGGGTGTGGAGTTCATTCGCAACGAGATCCCTGAGGGCTCCACCTCGGGCGAGTTTCCGCCGCACCGCAGGGGTGTCGAGGAGCATATCGTAGTCGAGCGGGGGCGTTTGAGGGCGGTACTCGGCGGCCAAGAGTATCTGCTCCGGGAGTGCGATGCCTTGTACTTCGAGGCTGACGTACCGCACCGCTTCGACAATGCCGGCGAGGGGGAGTGTAGCTACTACCTGGTGATCAGCTCGCGCGGGACATGACCATGCGGGTCGCGGGGGCATAGGGGGCTGCAGCGACTCGCAGAAACGCTGACCTACGCCGAATCGCGCATGGGCCGAGGAGCCGAAGGGCTACGAGGCTTCGACGAGCCTGGGCTTTCGCAGTCGAGCCTCGTAACCGGCGCGGTGGCCTCTGTAGTAGTCGAGGCGATCTGAGGGGTCTTCCCATTTGGAGAGGCGGCGGTTATTGGTGACCTGTTCCGGATCTCCGTACCGGCCGTCGAGCCATCCTGCCCAGTAGGCCTCGGTGTGGTCCGGGGACTTCCAGGAGACCGGGGAGGAGATGGGGGTGACCTCAGATCCGCAGGCCGGACAACGGTACACACCGTCCGGAAGCCGCCGCATCTCGGGGTGACCGCACTCGCAGGCGTGGCCACCGGCTGCGTCGGGAAGAGTAACTATCATGCGGAGTGTCTCCAGGAGCGCTCCGCCGAGGACGCCGCCGCACTCATCACAGCGGAGGGAGTTACGGCCGAAGGCCCGGAGTTCGGCCTCCGAGCAGAAGGGGCAGATCAGGGTCCTGGCTTCACCTTTCGAGTTGTCCATGACGCCGTCCTTTTCATTGCCCCGTTCACACCATAATTATGGGTCACAAGGCATAATCAGACATCACCCAAATGGGTGATTTATCACTAGTCTATTTGGTCTAGGTGGTGAGGAGGCGCTTCAGAGTTCGAACTCGCCGGTGCCGAGTTGATCGAGGACGCGTTGGCGCAGGGTGCCGACATCCGGTGGGGAGGAATACAGTTCTCGTAGCGACCTTAGCACGTCTGTAGCGCCCTGCGGAGCGGGGGAGGTCTCCGGTAGGATAATCCGCCTGCCATCTTTCAGTTGCAGGAGGCGCTTGCGTCCGCCGCGCTTGCCGCGTTTCGAGCGGTCTTCGCCGCCCACCTCCACGATGTCGAGGGAGTAGTCGACCATGGGGGCGTCCGCGATGGCGCCGCCCACACCGTATGCGTCGCAGACCGGATTCAGGTGCAGGATGTACTCGACGTCGATGCCGCCCGAGGCGAAGATCTTCACGTGTTCGAAGCCGTTGCGGTCGAGCTCCCAGCGGACCTCACGCATGAGGTCCAGAAAATCTCCGCGGCGGTTGCCCGGCGTATCCATCCGGATCGCGGAGATCGAATCGGGTATGGCCCTGGCGGCGAGCAGCGCGCCGAACTTTTCGTCTTCGAAGGTGTCTATGATTATGGTGCGAGGCACCTCGGGATCCATGACTTCGTCGAAGGCCTTGGCTGCCTCGGCGGTCGAGCCGAGGATCAGGACGAGGGCGTGGGGGGTCGTGCCTGTGGCGGGGATGCCGAGGCGCTCGACGGCCAGGTCGACTGCGACCATATCGCAGCCGCCCAGGTAGGCGGCGCGTTCGATCATGGGGGTAACGGCCGGGTGCATCCTGCGCGCCCCAAAGGAGATCACCGGTTTCTCCCCGGCGGCGAGGCGGCACCGGGCCGCCCCCGTGGCCACGCCCGAAGCCTGGCAAAGCAGGCCCAGGATCGCGGTCTCATGCTCGGCGAACGCGCCGTAGGGGCCGGAGAGCGTCAGGATCGGCTCGTGGGGCCGGCAGATCGTACCCTCGGGCACGGCCCGGGCATCGACGTCCACGTCGTCGAGGAGGTAGGCCACCTCATCGAGCCCCGCGACCACGAACCATTCGTCCGGGTCCGAGGTCTTGTAGGCGAGCTCGGCGTGCACCGGGGTATCCTCGAGGCTGCGGGTGCGCAGGACCCGCATCGTCCTGTGGAAGTAGGAGTCGGCGACGTCGGCCTTCAGGATCTCCGCGTCCGTGGCCGAGTTGAACCTCCTGCCGCCACTTCTCTCCTCGCTCAAGATGCAACCCTCTCCGCTAAAGTGTCTGCCAGAGTATCATAGCCAATTAGTAGCACCCTATGATGTTACGCTCTGAATCTTCATCCCGTCATCGAGCTTCACCGGCGTCCCGAATCCTCTGGTTTCCTCGTCGTTTCGGCCTTGATATTCAGCTTCCTTGTGGCTCTGGCCCGATACACCTCGAACCGGCGAGTAACCAGAGTAGCGACCCATCAGACACAGAGGTAATTTTCGGCCCTGGGCGGCACGACGCGCTAAAGACGGTGCATAATAGCGAAGTATGGAGATTACGGGCTCTGATCGCACCTTCGCCGCCTCCGCGGGCACACCGTACGCGGCCGAGGCCGCAGCGGAGTCCTACCGCGCCGGGGGCAACGCGGCCGATGCTGCGGTCGCCGCTGCGGCGGCCGTTGCCGTAACCGAGCCGCTGATGAGTTCGATCGGGGGCGGCGGGTTCGCCCTCGTAAGGAACCCTTCCGGAGGGGCCGAGCTCATAGATTACTACGACGTGATGCCGGGCAAGGGGCTGCCCGCCTCGGCCTTCGGGGCCGGCGGTAGCCCGCAGACGATGATCCTCAAGTACGGGGCCGGCGTGCGCTCCATCGTCGGCGGGGCATCGTCGGCCGTTCCTGGCTCCTTACGGGGGTGGGAGAAGCTCCTAGCGCGCCACGGTCGGCTGAGCCTGAAGGAGGCGCTGGCCCCGGCGGTCAGGTTCGCGCGAGGAGGGTTCAGGGTGTGCGGAACCTCGGCCCTCTGGTTCCAGGTCGCCGAGGAGGTGCTGAGGCTGACCGACGAGACCCGCAGGCACTTCTACAAGGGGGAGCGGGTGTATCTAGAGGGTGAAGAGATGCGGTTCCCCGAGCTCGCCGACACGCTGGAGGCGGTCGGCGAGGTTGGGGCTGCGCTGTTCTACGAGGGGGAGCTGGCGCGCAGGATCTCCACCTACATGCTAAAGATGGGCGGCATCATAACCGAAGAGGACCTAGCCGGGTACGAGGCCGTCGTCAGGGAGCCGATGAGCGTCAGGTACGGCGCCGGGACCATGCATACCAACGGTCCGCCCTCCGCCGGCGGTCCGACGCTGGCCCAAATGCTCAAGGTCGTCTCCGCCTACGACCTGGCGACCATGCCGGAAGCAGAGTACATGAGGGTTATGACCGGGGCGATGAAGCTGGCGCTCAGAGATCGCGAGACCGCCTACCTCGACGGTGCCGAGAACGGTCGGGTTGCACAGCGGCTGACCGGAGAGGAATACGCGGCAGAGCAGCGGCGCAGGATCTTCTCCGCCTTCGGCTCCCCGCATACCACACATCTCTCGTGCCTGGACAGCGAGGGTCTGGCCGTCTCCATCACGGCCAGCATGGGCTACGGGTCGGGGCTCGTAGTACCAGGCACAGGCATCCCCATGAACAACACGCTCGGTGAGCCCGAGCTCAACCCCAGAGGGTTCCACGCCCTCGCGCCGGGGGAACGTTTGATCTCCAACATGAGCCCGACCGTCGTCTCCTCGGAGGAGGGCGGCATCATCGCGCTCGGGTCGCCCGGCGCCTCCCGTATACCTACGGCCATACTGCAGACCGTCATTAACGTGCTGGATTTCGGCATGGCGCTGGAGGATGCGGTCCTCGCCCCGCGCTTCCACGCGGAGGGGGATCTCTTCGCCTACGAGGCCGGCGCGCGCACGGCGAACCTCGACAACTACGAGCGCGTGCTGACCTACGAGACCCCCAACATGTTCTTCGGCGGGGTCAACGCGGTCAGGCGGACACCGGACGGAGGCTTCGAGGCGGCGGCCGATCCCCGTCGTTCGGGGGGGACCGCCTTTGCCTGAGAGCGGGCATGAACCAGTCGGAATCTTCGGGGTGCCCATGGACCTCGGCCAGGACCGACGAGGCGTAGACATGGGACCAAGTGCCATCCGCTACGCCCGACTCGAGGCATGCCTCGAAGACCTTGGCCATGAAGTAACCGACCTCGGCAACGCAAGGGTGCCCATCCCCGAGATCGTCGCTACCGGGGAAGAGGTCAAGCATCTCGCCGCCGTGAAGAGCGTCTGCGAAGAGGTCTCCGAGCGGGCCGCGGCCCTAGTCTCCGGAGGGATGTTTCCGATCTTCCTCGGCGGGGATCACGCCATCGCCATAGGTACCATCTCCGGGGTTGCGCGCTCCACCTCGGCGGTCCGGACGGGCGTGATCTGGGTCGACGCCCACGCGGATTTCAACACCCCTGCGACCTCACCTTCCGGCAACATCCACGGCATGCCGCTCGCGGCCCTCACGGGACGAGGCCACACCGACCTCGTCGAGATCGGTGGTCCAGGGGCGAGCGTAAGGACCGAGGACGTGGTCATCCTCGGGTTGCGCTCCGTGGATCTGGAGGAGAAGAACCTGCTGCGCGAGGCAGGCGTGAAAGTCTACACGATGAAAGACATCGACGCCTACGGCGCGGCGCGCGTCGTGCGGGGCGCCATCAGAGATCTCGCACACGTAGACAGGGTCCACCTCTCGCTCGACCTCGACGCCCTCGACCCCGAGGTCGCCCCCGGCGTCGGCACGCCCGTGCGCGGAGGGCTCACCTACAGGGAGGCGCACCTCCTGATGGAACTCGTCAACGAGGCCGGGATAGTCTCTTCCCTCGACGTGGTCGAGGTCAACCCCATCCTGGACGTCAAGAACGGCACGGCCGCGCTCGCTGTCGAACTCGTCGAAAGCCTGATGGGACGCACAATAATCGACCTGCCGCGGTGAGCAGAAGTCTCTGACTTCTGCTCACCGAGCATGTCAGCCAGTCAGCCTTCTTCGCTTCGCGCCTGGTCAGCATTTCAGCAAGTTGTCCTGTAGCCTTACCATGGGCGTAGAACCCGATCGCCGTGGACCTTGGTACCTCGCGCGCGGCAAGGCGAGGCCCCAAGCGGGAGAAGCTGACCTGCCGACAAGCGGAGCCCGAAGGGTGTAGCGTGCTGAAATGCTGACCAGCGCAGTTTCCGGAAGTACTTCCGGAAACTGCTTCTATCGTTTCCAGAAGGCGGGCGAGAGGAGTGCGACGACGGTGAAGATCTCCAGCCTACCGAGGAGCATGCAGACGGTGAGGACGTAGCGGCCAAGAGGGTCGACGATCTCGAAGCTCTCCGTGGCGCCGACCTGTCCCAGGCCAGGGCCGACATCGTTCAGGGTCGTTGCCACCGCAGTAGCGGAAGAGAGCGGCGTCAGCTCATCCTGGAGGGCCACGACGAAGGTCGCTAGGCCGAAGACTCCGATCCAGGCCGCGAAGAGCCCGAGGACCGCGATCCGGACGGTCTCCGGCACCACGCGTTCGCCCAGCTGAAGCGGCGTGACCGCACGCGGATGGACCATCCTGAAGACGTCCTGGAGAATGGTCCGGAAGATGATGAGGATGCGGATCACCTTGATTCCGCCCGCCGTCGAACCGGCGCATCCCCCGATGAACATGAGCATGACGAGCGTGATTTTGGCGGCCGTGTCCCACCGGTCGAAGTCCTCTGTTACGAAGCCCGTCGTGGTTATGACGCTTGAGACGGCGAACACTGAGTCCCTTAGCGCTGTGCCCCAGGAGGACCCGTATTCCCCCTGGAGGACGAGGATTCCCCACACGAAGAGGGAAGACGCCACGACTATTCCGAGGTAAGCGAGCAGCTCCCTGTCGAGCAGGACGTTGAGCCGGCGCCGGGTGTAGAGGAGGTAGTAGAGCGAGAACGAGACGCCCGAGGCTACCATGAAGATGATGATGATCGCCTCAATAGCCAGTGAGTCGTAGAAGCCGACGGATGCGGTCTTGTTACTGAATCCTCCCGTCGCAACGGTGCCGAACGTGTGGATGACGGCGTCGTAGAGCGGCATCCTCGCCAGTAGCAGCGCGACGGTCTCGGCGACGGAGATAGCCACGTAGATGACCACGAGCGCCTTGGCCGTGTCCGCGATCCGGGGTGTCAGGCGGGGCCCTGTAAGACCCGACATCTCCGCGCCGATAAGCCTCGCCGCCCCGACCCCGAGCAGAGGCGCCACGGCGACGAAGAGGACCACGATCCCGATTCCCCCGAGCCAGTGGGTCATGCTCCGCCAGAACAGAATGGAGGGGGTCTGGGCTTCGATGTCCGAGAGGAGCGTGGCACCCGTTGTCGTGAACCCGCTCATGGCCTCGAAGCTGGAGTCGAGGAGACTGTGGAATGTGCCCTCGACGAGAAACGGCGTGCCGCCGAGCACGGCGGCGAGCGTCCAGGCCAGCGTCACGGAGAGGTAGACGTCCTTGTTCGACACGTACTCCGGTGCACGGCCCCGAGGCCTGGCGAGACGGAAACCCACGATACCGGCCGCGCCCATCAGCATTGCAGGCAGCAGGAAGCTCATCCACGAGCCGTCGCGGTAGAGCAAAGAGAGCGCGAGGGGGACCAGGAGCGCCAGCCCTATCGCCAGGATCACACCGGCGTTCACCCTGATGATGACCCTGGGGTTCAAAGGCTAGGTGGCGAAGAGTTTCTCGACTTCTTCTACGGCATCCTCGATCGTGAAAACGACAGCGTCGTCGCCCGGCCTGAGAATCTCCTTGCCCGTCGGGATGACGACGGTCCCGTTGCGCAGGAGGGCGCCTACGATGGCGCCTTCGGGGAACCCTACGTCCGAGAGCGGGCGTCCGGCGACCCGGCACTGCTCGGGGACCCTGAGCTCGATCATCTCGGCCCCGCTGCTCAGGAGCGCCACGTCTATGATCTCTCCCTTGCGCACGAAGCGGAGTATGGCCTCGGCCGCGAGCATCCTCGGGGAGATCGTCAGGTCGACCCCGAGGGCGTCGGCGAGCGGCGCGTACTCGCCGCGGCTTACACCAGCGATGGTCATGCGGGCCCCCAGCTGGCGGGCGTACATGGCGGCGAGCAGGTTGGCCCTGTCGTCTCCCGTGACGGCCACGAAGGCGTCCGTACGGTCGACGCCCTCCTGGAGCAAAAAGTCGCGGGAGATCCCCTCGTCGTGGAGCACGAACCCCTTCCTGAGCTGGGAAGCCACGTAGCGCGCCCTGCCCTCGTCCCTCTCGATGACCCGCACCGACATGCCTGCCTTCTCCAGAGAGAGGGCCAGCCGCAAACCGATGCGACCTCCGCCATAGATGGTTACCTCACGCACCGGGGCCGTGTCCGTGGCCAGCACGCCCACGGCCTCTGAGATCTGTCTGCGGCCGCTGATCAGCAGTACGTGGTCCCTCTGTTCGAGCACCGTTCCACCCTTCGGCACGAGCGCCTCTCCGCCCCTCACGACGCCGACGATGAGGCTGTCATCGGGCAGCCTCACGTCGCGGAGCGAACGGCCGACGGCCTGGGAGCCTTCGGCGAGTATCACCTCGGCCACCTCGATGGTGTCTTCGGCGAAGCTGTCCACGTTGATCGCGCCAGGCACAAGCAGCGCTTCCTTGATCTCCAGCGCCGCCATCTGCTCGGTATGGATCATGAAGTCGATCCCCAGCATCTCCCTGGCGAAAGGCTCTCCTTGCTCGTAGTAGTCGGGGTTGTGTATACGCGCCACGGTGCGGGAGACGCCCTGGGCCTTCGCCACCAGACATGCGATGATGTTCACCTCATCGGAGCTACTCGCCGCTATGAGCAGGTCGGAGCTCTTGATACCGGCCTCGTTGAGCAACTTGGGGTTGGCGCCGTTGCCGGCGATCACCAGCGCGTCGAGCTCCTCGGTCGCCTGTTCCACGAGCCTCTCATCCTTCTCGACGAGCACGACGTTGTGGCCCTCGTGCGAGAGCATACGGGCCGTGTTGAGCCCGACCTCCCCGGCTCCTATGATCACCGTGTGCAATGCGGGAAAACCTCCTACCGGCCGTCGGGCTCTACGAGTGGGGACCTGTCGATGGCCTTCTTGGACCCTCCGACCACGAGTACATCCCCTTCGTGCAGTATAGTGTCGCCGCGGGGCAGGGACCCCGGCCCTCCCTTGGGCTTGAGGGCCGTGACCGTGAGGCCCATCTTCTGCGAGAGGTCGAGTTCGGAGAGGGTATGGCGAGCACCTCGTGTCGCAACGAGTCCAGGGTGCCGACCATGGATATGCCGAGACGCCCCAGGCCGACGACGAAGAACTGCCGGCTCATCGTCCGCCGACGTGGATCGCCGGACGTCTTTCCGGGTTCGGCTCCGCCTCACGCAATACCTCGTGGGTGACGGGGGCCGTGTCGCCTTCTCCGAAGAGGATGAAGCGGATCAGGTAGACGATCGGGTTGCCCTCCGTCCAGCCGAAGTAGCAGTGCGGGGTCTTCCCCGTCGTGTCACGCAGGTGGAGCAAGAAGGCCGCTATGGCGTTAGGTACGACCGAGCTTACGGAACGCAGCACCTTGTGGCCCCCGACCTCGACGCCCCTTACCTCGAGCACGTCCGTGAACTCCGAAGCGTCCTCGACCTGTACCTCGAGGAACAGAATCGGCACCCCGGACGGAATGTGGTTGTCCTCGCGCTGCTCCCTCTCCTTCCTGGCGTACTCTTCCTTGGTACCAATGCGGCGGCGGTGGGCGACGAGGTGGATATCGCCCGTCTCGGCCGCCTCCTCGATGAAGCTCCTGGCCGTCTCATCCACTTCTATGCGCTCCTGCCTTAGCTCGGTCGAGCGCTGGACGCGGGAGACCAGGGAGATAACGATGATCGCGCCGATAAAGAAGAGGCCTATGGTGATGCCATCAGGACGTTCGTAGACGTTGGAAGCCAGCGCGTACACGAAGACGACGGTTATTACCCCGAAAAGAACCGTGCCCATGGTGCGCCTGCTGAGCCAGGCGGTAAGCGTGACGGCGAAGGCGGCCGAGGTCATCATCGCCAGAACCCCCGTCGCGTAGGCTCCCGCCTGCGAGCCCACGTCTGCGGCGAAGATGACCGTGACGATCATGGAGATGATCGTGTAGACGATTACCAGCGGCCTGACGGCCCGGCCCCACTCAGGCGACATTCCGTAGCGCGGTAGGTAGCGGGGCACTATGTTGAGCAGGCCCGCCATGGCCGAGGCGCCAGCGAACCAGAGGATGGTTATCGTGCTTATGTCGTAGATCGTGCCGAAGGTGTTGCCGAGGTGCTCGTGCGCCAGGTAGGCGAGGGCGCGGCCCTGCGCCTCGCCGTTCGGTCCGAACTCGCTCTCCGGTATAAGCAGGGTCGTCACGAAGCTCGTCGTCAACAGGTAGAAGCACATGATCAGGGCCGCCGCCAAGAGCATCTTGCGGGTATTCCGGATGCGCCACTCCGGGCGCTCGGGGTCGTCGTCGGCGTCCCCGCGCACCAGCGGCATCATGCTCACACCGGTCTCGAAGCCGGAGAGGCCGAGGGCAAGTCGGGGAAATACGAGGAGTGAGACGCCGATCATGGCAAGTGGGCTTCCGTACTCCCTGAAGAGGGCGCGCTGCCAACCGGCCAGGGCCTCAGGTTGCGTCGCAATCTCGTAGAAGCCGGAGGCCACGACCACGAGGTTCACCAGCAGGTAAGCCCCTACCACGGCGACCGCGATGCCGATAGCCTCCCTGAAGCCTTTGAGGAAGATCCCGCCGAGCACCGCGAGAAGCGCGAGGGTGATGATGACGTTCTGATCCCGCAGGCCCTCCGGCCACAAAGGGTTCTCGACCACGTGGGCCGAGGCGTCCGACGCCGAAAGGGTGATGGTGATGACCCAGGAGGTGGCCACGAAACCGAGCAAGCACAGGACAAAGAGCTTGCCCTTCCAGAACGAGAGCAACTTCTCGAGCATCGCGATCGACCCCTGTCCCTGCGGGCTCTCCGCCGCGACGACGCGGTACATGGGCAACATTCCGAAGAGCGTCAACAGCACGATCAGCAGGGTGGCGAGGGGCGAGAGCGCGCCGGCGGTGGCGATCGCTATCCCCGGTATGTAGCCCAGGGTGGAAAAGTAGTCCACGCCGGTCAGGCACACGACCTGCCACCAAGCATGCTGCTCTTCACCCTCCCTGGCCTCCGGCCCCTGCACCTCTTCGATACGTTCCTGAAGGAGCCAGCGCAAGAACCGCCTGCCAAGATGCTCCTTCGAAACTGTAGATTCGGCCACTACGGTCGGGCTCCGGATGGAGACATCAGGCTTGCCTGGGTTGGACGATACCCGTTCATGGTGAGCCCTGGAAGTATAAGATATCGGAGATCCAGGTGATAGGATCTCTTTAGAGATCCAGGTCCCTCGTGCTTCAGTCCCGGCCCAGCGCCTCGGCGACGAGTTCGGCGACCTCGGACGGGTTTGTTGCGGCCCTGATGCCTGCCTCCCTGAGCGCATCGCTCTTGGCCTCTGCCGTGCTCTCGCCGCCAGAGACGATGGCGCCCGCGTGTCCCATTGTCTTGCCCTCTGGGGCCGTGAAGCCCGCGATGTAGGCCACGACGGGGATGCTCATCTCGCTCCTTACGTGCTCGGCCGCGAGCTGTTCCGCGTTGCCTCCGATCTCCCCGATCATCACGGCGCATTCCGTTTCGGGGTCGGCCTCGAACTTGCTCAGGATCTCGATGAAATCCGTCCCGATTATGGGGTCGCCGCCGATCCCCACGGCGGTGCTCTGCCCGATCTCCCTCTGGGTCAACTCGTTGACGATCTGGTAGGTCAGCGTGCCGCTGCGGCTGACGACGCCGACGTTGCCGGGCATGAAGATATCACGCGGCATAATGGAGACGTTCGCCCTCTCCGGGGAGAGGACGCCGGGACAGTTGGGCCCTATGAGCGTCGTGTTCTTGGTCCGCAGGTAGTTCGTGACCCGCATCATGTCGTGGACAGGGATGCCTTCTGTGATGCAGCAGATGGTCGCGAGCCCTGCGTCCAGCGCCTCGAAGATGGCGTCGGCGGCGAAGGGTGGAGGGACGAAGATCACGCTCGCGTTCGCGTCCGTCTCCTCGACGGCCTCCTCGACGGTGTTGAAGATCGGGACTCCTTCGAAGTCCTGCCCGCCCTTGCCGGGCGTCACTCCAGCGACCACGTTCGTTCCGCTCTGTAGCATCCTTCCTGTGTGGAACGCGCCCTCCCTGCCTGTAATGCCTTGCACGAGAAGCCGCGTCCCATCGTCTACGAGTATCGCCATAGCTCTACCTCTCCTCGCCTCTAGCGAGCTCTACCGCCCGGCGGGCCGCTCCCAGCATCGTCTGTTCGGTGACCACGTTCTCCGGCGTGTTCTCGGCGAGGATCCGGCGCCCCTCCTCCGCGTTGGTGCCGTCCAGACGCACGACGATGGGGAGTGTGATCCCGGTCCGCTCTATCGCCGAGAGCAGTCCCCGCGCCACCTCGTCGCCACGGGTTATGCCGCCGAAGATGTTGAAGAGCACGCTCTGGACCTGCTCGTTGGAGGTGACGATATCTAGGGCGGTCGAGATCCGCTCGGCGTCGGCCCCGCCGCCGACGTCGCAGAAGTTGGCGGGCTCGCCACCGGCCTGGGCGACGACGTCGAGCGTGCTCATCACTAACCCCGCCCCGTTGCCGAGGATGCCGACATCACCTTCCAGTTTGACGTACTGCAGCCCGACCTCTTGCGCCCGCTCTTCTTGCGCATCAGCGGCCTCCGCGTCGTGCAGCCCGACCAGGTCTTCGTGCCTGTACAGGCTGGAATCATCCACCGTAACCTTCGCGTCGAGCGTCAAGACACGTCCTTCGCTGGTAACGACCAGGGGGTTGATCTCGACCAGGCTCGCGTCGAGGCCCTCGAAGGCTTCGTACAGTCGCGAGATGGTCCTTCCTACGCCCTTGGCGACCTCTGCTTCCAGCCCCGCGGAGAACGTGACCTCACGCACCTGGTAGGGAAGGAGGCCGAGGAGTGGGTCCGCGTGCAGCCTGACGATGGCCTCGGGCTTGGTCTCCGCGACCTCCTCTATGTCCACCCCGCCCTCGGTGGAGAACAGGATCAGGGGGCGTTTCTCCGTCCTGTCCACCGAAATGGAGAGGTAGAATTCCCTGTCTATCTCGGCCCCGCCCTCGACGTAGACACGCCCCACGGTGTGCCCGCGGATGTCCATGCCGAGGATCTCCTTGGCCGCCTCTTCGGCCTCCCGTGGATCGTGCACCACCTTGATGCCGCCGGCCTTGCCGCGTCCCCCGGTGAGGACCTGGGCTTTGATCGCCACCGTGCCCCCGAGTGCCTCGGCCGCCCGACCTGCCTCCCCCGGCGTCCCCGCGACTATCCCTGGCAGCGTCTCCAGGCCGTAGTTCCTCAACAGCTCTTTCCCTTGATACTCGTAGAGATCCAAGTTAGAAGACTCCCGCGAAGCCGGCCATGACGGTCCGAAATTATACAGACTTCCCAACTCTAATCAT
>Ga0126312_10000268_pt1 | contig 28524 bp, 27 predicted proteins | sample Plot104A_FD_92537 | JGI IMG/M metagenome (GOLD analysis project Ga0126312, IMG submission 92537) | Serpentine soil microbial communities from UC McLaughlin Reserve, CA, USA - Plot104A | ecosystem: Environmental > Terrestrial > Soil > Grasslands | place: USA: UC McLaughlin Reserve, Lake County... | reverse complement strand
GCTGCGCCTGCCGGGGAGGTAGCGGGAACCGGTGCGCTTGGCGATGACGCCCTCGAGCTGCTGCTCTTCGACCGCACTCAGAAGTGCGCCGCCGTCGTCGAAGAAGTCGGAGAGCCGGACACAGCGGTTCCGCCGGTCAAGCAGTGCCTCGAGCCGGTCGCGGCGCTCCTCGATCGGCAGGTCGATCAAGCTTTGCCCCTCGACCTCGAGCAGGTCGAAGACGTAGTAGACGAAGGGCGTCGACGCCTTCCCCTGCTGCATCGCGGAGAAGCTCGTGCGGCCCTCGTCGTCCAACGCGCAGACCTCCCCATCGACGACGCAGCCCGGCGTCTTCAGCGCTTTCACGATCTCTCGTGCCACGCCGGCGAACCGCTCGGTAAGGTCGTTCCCTCTCCGGCTGCGGAGCGTGACCTCGCCGCCGCGCACGTAGGCGAGCGCGCGATAGCCGTCCCACTTGACCTCGTAGTGCCAGCCGTCCTCGCGCGGGAGGTTCTTGACGAGCGTCGCCGACATCGGCGCGTACTCACGGTGCTTGGCGGGAGCCGGTGCGTCTCCGTCGCGCTTGCGGATGATCAGCCAGTTCTTCGGATCGCCGTCGAGGTGTGCCGGGACGAGTGTCCACAGTCCCTGCAGCCGCTCGCCGTCGAGCCGGACAGTCAAACCGCCGTTCTTCTTCTCCTCCACCAGCTCGTACGTGCCGTGGTCCCAGATCTCGACGAGCCCGGCGCCGTACTGTCCCTTCGGGATCTCGCCTTCGAAGGTCGCGTATTCGAGGGGGTGGTCCTCGACGTGGACGGCGAGGCCGCGCGTGCCCGGCTCGAGCGGCACGCCTTTCGGGACGGCCCAGCTCGCCAGCGCGCCGTCACGCTCGAGACGGAAGTCGTAGTGGAGCCGGCGCGCGTCGTGGCGCTGGACGACGAAGATCGGAGCCGTGCCTCGTTTGCGCGAGCCGAACGGCTCGCTCGTCTGCTTCGGATCGCGCTTGCGCCGGTACTCGCGGAGGCTCACGGCACTGTTCTACCGGGTCGGGTCGTGGAACCGCTGCGCTCGTCGTCCCCGCCGGGGAAGGGCCCGCAGCCCGCAATGTCACGAATTCGACACATTTTCGTTTCTCCCACGTCGCAAGTTCAGCGGTACCCTCAAAAACGGGGGCAGGGCGCGAAAGCGCCCCGGGGGTAAGGAACCGAGCCCTCGCCGCCGCGTTATCGTCGCGCGATGCCCGAGCAGGAGCTCCTCAACGTCTGGGACTTCGAGCGGGCGGCTGCGCAGACGCTCGATCCAGGAGCGCTCGGCTACTTCGCCGGCGGCGCCGGCGACGAGCAGACGCTCACGGAGAACGTCGCCGCGTTCGCACGGATCAAGCTGCGCCCGCGCGTGTTGGTCGACGTCAGCGAGGTCACGACGACGACGGAACTGCTGGGGCACCGGCTGTCGATGCCGATTCTCGTCGCCCCGATGGCGTACCAGCGACTCGCGCACCTCGACGGCGAGCGCGCCCTCGCGGGGGCGGCTGCGCGAGCAGGGACGGTCTTCTGCCTCTCCACGCTCGCCACCGTGGGCATCGGCGAGATCGCCCAGGCGGCCCCCGACGGCGCGCGCTGGTTCCAGCTGTACGTCTTCACCGACCGAGCCATCACGCGGGAGCTGCTGGCGGAGGCGGTCGACTCCGGCTACTCGGCCGTGTTGCTGACGGTCGACCTGCCGCGCTCGGGTCGGCGCGAGCGCGACCTTCGCTCCCGGATCGCGGTCCCGCCCGGCGTGGCAAGCTTCGAGCGAGCGAGACGCGCGACGACCCCGCTCCCGCCCCACGAGGCCGTCTCGCTGCTCGCGCAGAACGTCACGTGGCGCGACATCGAGTGGATCGCCGAGGAGACCGGGCTCCCCGTCCTCGTCAAGGGCTTGCTCACGGCCGAGGACGCGGCCCTCGCCGTGGAGCACGGCGCCGCCGGCGTCGTCGTCTCCAACCACGGCGGGCGGCAGCTCGACGGGGTGCCCGCGTCGATCGAGGCCCTTCCAGAGGTCGCCGAAGCCGTCGCGGGCCGCGTGCCCGTCCTGATGGACGGCGGGATTCGCAGGGGAACCGACGTGGTGAAGGCGCTTGCGCTCGGCGCGCAGGCCGTCCTCGCCGGCCGCGCCGTGCTTTGGGGACTCGCGGTGGACGGAGCCGACGGCGCAGCGCGCGTCCTCGAGTTGCTCAAGGACGAGCTCGAGCTGGCGCTCGCGCTGCTGGGGTGCTGCGCGCCGGGTGATGTGACCCGCACGCACGTCACGCTGCCCTAGTCCGCGCCGGGGCGAGTAGCGACGCGCTCGATCCATGCCTCGAGGTGCGGGTGCCTCTCGAGCGGCTGGTGCTGCTCGAGAATCAGGTGGAACCGCTCGTCGTCGTCAGGCACGCGGCTGCGCGCGTACTTGAGGAACGGGTATGCGGCGCAGTCGGCGGCGGAGAAATCGCCGAGTAGGTAGTCGCGACCGCCGAGCAAGCCGTCGAACCAGTGAAGCCACTCGCGCATCTGTGTGCCGAGCTCCTCGATCCGCGCCTCGTCGGGCTGCGCCTCGGCGAGCTCCGCATCGATCTCGTTCGGCGGGCGCTTCCACACGCGGTTGAACCAGTCGACGAAGATCGTCGTCTCGACTCGTCGAGCGCCATCGCGGGGATACAGCGGCGGATCGGCGTACCGCTCCTCGAGGTACTCGAGGATCGCCGCGGAGTCGGAGACGACCTCGCCCTCGTCGACGAGCACAGGGACGAGTGGCTGGCCACTCACGCTTTCGACCTCACTTCGGTCGTCGGGCTCGATCCAGACCGACTCGAACTCCAGCCCTTTGTGCGCGAGCGCAAGCGTGACGCGCTCGACGTTCGTCGAGTAGGGGATCCGATAGAGCGCGATCACGTCGCGGCAGCGAGGCTCTTGACCGTGCCGATCGCTCGGAACTTCGCGCGCCGCCGCCGGCGCAGCTCGTCGCCGGCCACGGAATCCAGCTCCTCGAGCGCCGCCTGCAGCGACGCACCGAGCAGCATCGCGGCCTCGTCGTAGCTCGTGTGTGCCCCGCCCTGCGGCTCCGGCACGATCGCGTCGATCACGCCCAACTCGAGGCAGTGGACGGCATCCGGCTTGAACGCTGCCGCCGCACGCGGCGCCTGCTTCGAGTCGCGCCACAAGATCGCCGCGCACCCCTCCGGAGAGATGACCGTGTAGATCGCGTTCTCCTGCATCAGAACGCGATCGGCGAGCGCAGTTGCGATCGCGCCGCCCGATCCGCCCTCGCCGATGATGCAGGCGACGATCGGGACGCGCAGCCGCGCCATCAGCGCCTGCGACCGCGCGATCGTCCCGCCCTGACCGTGCTGCTCGGCGGCCACGCCCGGATACGCGCCTGGAATATCGACGAGCGAGATGACCGGGAAGCCGTGGCGCTCGGCAAGCTCCATCACGCGCATCGCCTTCCGGTAGCCCTCGGGATACGCCATCCCGAAGTTCCGCTTCGTCCGCTCCTTGATATCGCGGCCTTTCTGGTTGCCGATCACGGCGACGGAGTGGCCGGCGAACCGCCCGACCCCCGCGACGACCGCGGCGTCGTCGGCGCGCAAGCGATCGCCGTGTAATTCGATCCAATCGTCGATCAACCGCTCGACGTAATCCAGCGCGTACGGCCGGTCGTCGTCCCGCGCGAGCAGGACCTTCTCCCAGATCTCCTCGTCGGTCGGCTCCGCGGCGATCCGCTCCAGCTGCTCCTGCAGGCGCTTCAGCTCGCCCGAGAGCCGCGTGCCGCCGAGCAGCCGCATTTGGCTGAGACGGCTCAGGTGCTCGCGAAGCCTGAGCTCGGCCTCACCTGCCATTGCCGAAGATCCGGAGCAGCTTGGCGAGGAAGGGCTTCAGCTCGGGCCGCGGAACGATCGCGTCGACGTGCCCGAAGCGATAGTTCGACTCCGCGAGCCCAAAATCATCGGGGAGCTTCTCGCGCGTCGTCTGCTGGACGACCCGCGGACCTGTGAACGAGAGGAGCGCGCCCGGCTCCGCGACGATCACGTCACCGAGGCTGGCAAAGCTCGCGAGGACGCCGGCCGTGGTCGGGTGCGTCATCACGCTGATCATCGCCACGCCGGAGTCGTGGAGATCCTCGACGGCGCAGACCGTCTTCGGCAGCTGCATCAGCGAGAGGATCCCTTCCTGCATCCGCGCGCCGCCTGACGCCGTCACCGACACGAGCGGGACCTGGCGCTCGGCCGCGCTGTCGCACGCGCGAGTCAGCTTCTCCCCCACGATGCGCCCCATCGAGCCGCCCATGAACGAGAAGTCCATGACCGCGAGCTCGCACGGATGTCCGTCGATCGCCGCGCCGCCGATCACCATCGCCTCGCCTAGGCCAGTCGAAACCTCCGCCTCCGCCAGCCGCTCCGTGTAAGGCCGCAGGTCGAAGAACTCGAGCGGGTCGTCGGACCGGAGCTCCGCCGCCTCCTCCTCGAAGGTGCCGGGGTCGGCGAGCTGCGCGATTCGCCCCGTCGCACGCACCGAAAAGTGATGACCGCACTGGGAGCAGACGCGAAGGTTGGAATCGAGCTCATCGTCGCGGTAGTGCGAGCCGCACTTGGGGCACGTGTTCGGATGCGGCCGTCCGCCGTCAACGGGCGCCGGCGCGTGCCGGTGCTCGATCGAGACGTCGATCTTGGCCACGTCCTGAGTCTACGGCTGCTACAAACCCAGCGCTCGGCACAGCTTTGTCAGCGGCTCCACATTCCGTGCGTCGCCGCGCAGGCCGCTGAGGCCGGCGCCGAGAACGGTGTAGTCGCGGGCGAGCCGCTCGAACAGCCCCTCGACCTCGCCTACCGACAGCCCACCTGGCTCCGGCATGAACGACGTGACCTCCTCCGGCGCAAAGACGTCGCAGTCGAGCGCGACGTACACGCAGTCGACTTCGGCGAGCGCGCCCTCGACGCCCTCGGCCCCACGCCGCACGCCCGCCGCCTCGATGAACTCCTCTTCCGGCGGGTCCAGATTCCGCGCACCGACGAGCGCGACATTCTTCGCCTCGACGGCGCCCGAGTCGATCAGCATCCGGAGCGGCATCCCCCACTCGTTGCCCGACGGCGACGACTCGCGTGTGTTCAAGTCGCCGTGCGCGTCGAGCCAGACCATGCCGAGCCGGTCGTGGCGTGTCGAAAGCCCTTCGACCGCACCGACGTGCGAGCAGCAGCAGCCGCCGAGGACGAGCGGGCGCTCGGGAAGCTCGAGCGCCAGCGCGAGGGCCTGCTCGCGGACGGATTCCTCCGCGACGACGGCCGCCTCCGGGTAGGGCAGGTCGAGATGCGCGGCATCAGCCATCGCCTCGCCGCCGTCGCCCCACGCGCGCGGAACCCGCACCAGACCCGCACCGAACGTGCGCCCGCAGGCATGGCACTCGTACTCCGGGCCGAGCGCGACGGCCGTTTGCGTCTTGCAGTCGGGACATTTCGCTCGCAGTCGGGACATCTACGTCACGTCGCGCTCGTACCAAATGTACTTGCGCTCGAGTCGCATGCCTGCGCGCTCGTACAGGCGGAGCGCATTCGGATTGTTCGAGTTGACGCCGAGGCCTGCGTGCTTCTTCCCGCGAGCCCTGAGCTCGCGGAACGAGTGCCGGAGGAGCGCCGTCGCGAGCCCGCGCTGCCGCCACCGCCGGCGCACACCGAGAATCCAGACCCACCCGAGGTCGCGATTCCCGTCACGCTCGGGATAACAAAGGGAAAGTCCGGCGAGCGCGTCGGCGTCCGTCGCGAGGAACCACAAGTCCGGGTCGAACGAGTCGCGAAAGGCCCAGTGCTGCCAGTCGGCGAACGGATCACGCACGAAGTCCTCCTCATCCGAGAAAGCTTCCTGGTGCGCCTCGTAGACCACCTCGACGTCGCGCTCGGGATCGAAGGTGCGCACGGTCATCCCATCCGGCCACGCGGGCGCTGGAGGGTCGTCGTCGAGGTCCACGACCATCCGGAACGAGAACCGCTGGACGGCATAGCCGCGTCGTTCGAGCAGCGCGCGCGAGGTCGCGGCACCCTCGGGAGCCCAGATGCGCACCCTCCCATCAGGCGCCGCCTGTTCGCGGGCACGCGCCTCAACGAAGTCGAGAAGGACAGCCTGCGCCTGGGGAAACGCCGGATCGACCCGGAGATCGACTCTGAACTGCGTTCCCTGCCCGCCGGCGTTGTCGACGTCGCCGTAACCGACGACACGACCCTCGACGACTGCGACCCTGGAATCTCGGTCGAGGTCGAGCGACGGCACGTCGAACCACGACTCGACCTCGGACGCAGTTTCCTCGTCGACGCCCGCGATACGGCCATATTCGTTCAGCGCCGACACGATCGCGGGAACGTCCTCGCGCCTGGGCGAGCGTAGCTGGATCGTCATCCGAGCACGCGCCTGTACGCGTCGTCGCGGTGCGCGACCCGCATCCCGGCCCGTTCGTAGAGGGCGACTGCGCCGGTCGTGTTCTCGCCGTCCACGCTCAGGTCGGCGGCGGGCCGACCTCGGCGACGGAACTCGTCGAACGAGTGCAGGAGCAGCGCCGTCGCGAGACCGCGACGCCGCCACGGTGGTCGCACGCCGAGCACCGCGACGTGGCCGGTGTTCGGGCGCCGCTCGTTCCAGCAGAGCGAGAAGCCCGCGAGCTCCCTCCCGTCGTGCGCGAGGAACCAGAGGGTTGGGTCGAACTCGGAGCTGGCGAGGAAGTACTCCTGCCACTCTTCGAACGGGACCTCGAAGAACCCCCAGTGGTCCCGGAAGGCCTCCATGTCGGCAGCGAAGACCGCGCGCTCGTCCCCTGGCTCGAACACGCGGACGTCGATCCCGTCAGGCCACGCCGGCTCGGGCAAGTCGCGGTCGAGCTCGATCGCCATCCGGAAGAAGTGCCGCACGAGCTCGTAGTCGCGGCGACGCAGGGCAGCGGCGAGCACGTCGTCGTCGCTCGCCGCGTTGGCGAACACAAGTGGGCGCCTTAGCTCCGTGGCGCGTACATCGATCCAGTCGAGCAAGGCCTCATACGTGCCCGCCTCGCGCGGGTATGCGTGCAGGTTGAAGATGACCCGGTCCGCCCCTTCTGGGGACCACGCCGCCACCCACGCGAGCAGCTCGCCCTGCAGCGTCAGCGCGACCCGATAGTTCTGATCGGAGTTCGCGCGCGTGCTCTTGAGCTTGTCGCGGAGGTGCGACTCGGTCGGCGCGGACACGTCGTACAGCTCGCGCAGCCGCGCGGACAGGCGCGCGAGCGCGGGCACGTCTTCGAGGGTCGGCGGGCGCAGCACGAGCTCCGCGCGGGTGTCCATCGCGCGATCCTAGACGGGCGCGAGCTCCTGCAGAACCCGCGGCAGCCGAGAAAGTTCCGGGAGCTCGCGCGTCGGCTGCGGCTCCGCCGCCTCACCCAGCCGATTCACCCAGACATTCGGCAGGCCGAGCCCGTTCGCGGGCGCGATGTCGTGGAAGAGGCTCGCGCCGACGTGGACGTCGGGCAGCTTCCCCGTCGTGCGCTCGAAGGCTCGCCAGTGGCCGTGGTCCGGCTTGTACGAGCCGATCTCGGAGGCAACGATCGCGAGCTCGAACTCGACGCCGATCAGCCCCATCGACGCGTCGATGAAGTCGCGGTCGGTGTTCGAGAGGATCGCGAGGCGCCACCCGCCGGCACGCGCCTCCTCGAGCGCACCGCGCACCTCCGGGAAGGGCTGCCACTGCGGCAGCGTCCGCGCCGGCGCCTCCGGATCCAGCGCACCGATGCGCCGCGCAGTCTCCGTCAGGACGTCGCGGTACGGCAGCCCCGGCTGCTCGCGCTCGACCTCGTGCTCGACCTCGTGGTAGCGCGCGAGCAGCTCGTCGCTCCCGAGCGCGGCGCGCAGTCCGCCGTTCCAGTCGATGAGCGTGCCGTAGCAGTCGAAGGTCGCGTAGCGGTCGCTCACTCGCTGTCGTAGCGAGCGATCACGATGGACGCGTTGTGGCCGCCGAAGCCGAACGAGTTCGACATGCCGTAGCGGAGGTCCGGCGCCTCACGCGAGTGGTTCGGGATGTACTCGAGATCGCACTCGGGGTCTGGCTCCTCGTAGTTGATCGTCGGCGGCACGACGCCGCGCTGCACGGCGAACGCCGTAAACATCGCCTCGACGGCGCCCGACGCGCCGAGCGTGTGACCGGTCGCGCCCTTGGTCGACGAGATCGGGATCTCTCGCGCGCGCTCCTCGCCGACCGCCAGCTTGATGACCCGAGTCTCGCTCGCGTCGCCGAGCGGCGTGGAGGTGCCGTGCGCGTTGATGTAGCCGATGTCCTCCGGGCCGACCCCGGCATCACCCATCGCCATCTTCATCGCCCGGGCGGGGTTGTTTCCCGTCGGGTCCGGCTCGGTGATGTGGGTTGCGTCCGAGGACACGCCGTAGCCGATCAGCTCCGCATAGATCTTCGCGCCGCGCTCCTGCGCGTGCTCGAGCCGCTCCAGAACGATGATCGCGGCGGCCTCGCCCATCACGAACCCATCGCGACCGGCGTCGAACGGCCGGCTCGCCCGCTCCGGCGCCTCGTTCCGGCGCGAGAGCGCGCGCATCGCGCTGAAGCCTGCGATACCGATCTCGGTCACGGGAGCCTCGGTCCCGCCGCACAGCATCACGTCGGCACGGCCGAGCCTGATCGCGTCTGCACTCTCCCCGATCGCCATGTTGCCGGCGGCGCACGCCGTGCACTGGGAGCTGAGCGGCCCCTTCGTGCCCAGCTCCATAGAGACCCACGCGGCGCCCATGTTGGGGATGATCGCGGGGATCGAGAAAGGGTTGACGCGGTCGGGGCCGCGGTCCCGGAGCGTGTCGTAGCAGTCCTGGTACGACTGCAGGCCACCGATGCCCGTGGCGACGGAGGCGCCGATCCGGTCGGACTCCTTCGCCACGTCGATGCCTGCGTCGGCTTCCGCCTGGCGCGCCGCGGCGACGATCATCTGCGCGAAGCGATCCATCCGGCGAGCCTGCTTGCGGTCGATCCACTGGGTGGGATCGAACTCCTTCAGCTCGCATGCGAAGAGCACCGGATACGCGGACGCGTCGAAGCGCGTGATCGGGCCGGCGCCCGACTTCCCGGCCGTCAGGTTGGCCCACGAGGTCTCGGCGTCGTTACCGAGCGGCGTCACCGCACCGACGCCGGTGATAACGACGCGTGGTCTGCCGTTTCGATCCATCTACATTCCCAAGCCGCCGTCGACGAGCAGCACCTCGCCCGTGATGAACGAGGCCTCGTCCGAGCAGAGGAAGCGTACCGCCGCCGCCACATCCTCCGGATCGCCGAGCCGGGCGAGCGGCGTATTCTGGAGCATCGCCTCCCGTCCCTCCTCTGGGATCGCGTCGGTCAGGCGCGTCTTGACGTACCCGGGCGCGACGACGTTCGCACGGACGCCGCGGCTGCCGAGCTCGCGCGCAAGCGATTTCGTGAAGCCGATGATCCCCGCCTTCGCCGCCGCATAGTTCGTCTGGCCCCAGTTGCCGCGCAACCCCACGATGCTCGAGACGTTCACGATCGCGCCGGCGCGCCTGCGCATCATCCCGCGCGTGACGGCGCGGCAGGTGTAGAAGACGCTGCTCAAGTTGGTCTCGACGATCGCGCGCCAGTCCTGGTCGGGCATCCGCGCGAGCACCCCGTCGCGCGTGATCCCGGCGCAGTTGACGAGGATGTCGAGGTCGCCGGCCTCCTCGACCAGCCGCTTGGCCTCGTCGGGATCGGACACATCCGCCTGTACCGCGCGTGCTCCTGCCTCCCGCGCAACCTCCGCCGCCTCGTCTCGCGCGGACGCATAGCCGAGCGTCACCTCAGCGCCGGCGCGGGCGAGCTCGAGGGCGACTGCGCGGCCGATTCCGCGGGAGCCGCCGGTGACGAGTGCAGCCTTCCCTTCGAGCGAGCAGAAGGGCTGCGGGGTTCGTCCGGTCACGCGCGCGAGGCTCCGCCGAGCGAAAAGCAAGCCCTGCAAGGACGCAGCCGGCGTAGGCTCGACGGAGCCGGCCCAATAGCGTAGGCGGTGGCTTTGCCACCGCCGGAGCGGGAAGCGGAGCGCTCGTACTTGAAAAGTACGAGCGCGACTGAGGACGCCGCATGGCGCGGCTTTGCAGCCGGCAGAGTCCGCGCCACGTGGCCGGACGAGCCCCGCATGTCAGGCAGCTGAGAGTGTCTCCTCGAGCTTCTTCAGCGACGCCGGGCTGTTGACCTGGAAGGTCTTCACATTGCGGTCGATCCGCTTCACGAGCCCGGACAGCACGTTCCCTGGACCAACCTCGACGAACGTCCGCACGCCCTCGCGCACCAGCGTGCCCGCCGCCTGCGTGAACCTGACCGGCGACGTGAGCTGGTCGACCAGCAGCGTGCCGATCCGGTGGGCCGGCTCGACCTTCGCGCTCACCGTCGACATGAACGGCGCGACCGGCTCATGGAACCGCACCCGCTCGACCGCCGGCCGCAGCCGCTCTGCGGCCTTCGCGACCATCGGGCTATGGAACGCGCCCGAGACCTTGAGCTTCACCGTCCGCCGCGCGCCCTCGAGCTCCGCCTTCCAGCGCGCCTCGTCCACGGCGTCGTTCTCACCCGAGACCACGAGCTGGCCCGGGCAGTTGTAGTTCGCGGGCCAGACGCGCGCGATCCGACGGCAGATCTCCTCCACCACCTCGTCCTCGAGGCCGAGGATCGCCGCCATCGACCCCGGGCGCTCGCGCGCCGCTTCGGCCATCGCGATCCCGCGCTGGCGGACGAGCGCGATTGCCTCGGACGTCGCGATCGCCGACGCGGCGGCCAGCGCCGCGAACTCCCCGACCGAGTGCCCGACGACAAAGTCTGGCTCGATCCCGCGCTCGCGCAGGACGGCGAGGATCGCGAGGCTCGTCGCGACGAGCGCCGGCTGCTGAACCTCGGTGTCGACCAACTCTTCCACAGGCGCCTCGAAGCAGAGCCGGCGCAGGTCGAGTCCGGCTGCTTCGCTCCCCTGCTCGAAGACCTCCATCGCGGCGGGCTCCGCCTCGGCGAGCTCACGGCCCATGCCATGCTCGATTGCGCCCTGGCCGGGGAAACAAAATGCGATCTTGCTCATTTGCACGTCCATTCCATCAAAGCCGAGCCCCACGTGAGCCCGGCGCCCATCCCGGTCATGAGCACGAGGTCGCCGGGATGGAGGCGCCCCTCGTCGCGCGCGTCCGCGAGCGCGAGCGGGATCGACCCGGACGACGTGTTGCCGTAGCGGTCGACGTTGACGACGACTCGGTCACTCGGGATGCCGAGCTTCTTGACGGCGTGGTCGATGATCCTCACGTTGGCCTGGTGCGGGATGTAGACGTCGACGTCGTCGACGGCACGCCCGCACTCGTTGAGGATTTCCTCTGCAGACGACACCAAAACCCGCGTCGCGAACTTGAACACCTCGCGGCCGTTCATCTGCACGAAGTGCTGCCGCTGCGCCACCGTGTCGGCCGTCGCCGGCGCCCGCGAGCCGCCGGCGGGGAGGAAGAGCTGCGGCCCGCCGCCGCCGTCGGCACCGAGCTCGAAGCCGAGGAAGCCCCCGCCGTCGTCCACACGCTCGACGACGACCGCGCCCGCACCGTCGCCGAACAGGACGGACGTCCGCCGGTCGCTCCAGTCGAGGATCCTCGAAAGGACGTCGCCTCCTACGACCAGGGCCTTGTGCGAGAGATCACCGGCGATCATCCCGTAGGCCTGCGCGAGCGCGTACATGAATCCGGTGCAACCCGCAGAGAGGTCATAAGCGGCAGCGTCTTCGGCGCCCAGCTGATCGGCCAGGATCGCTGCCGTCGACGGGAAGGCCATGTCGGGAGTGACGGTGGCGACGACGAGGAAGTCAAGCTCGGCGCCTGAGACGCCGGCCTGCTCCAGCGCTTCGCGTGCAGCGGGAAGCGCAAGGTCCGAGAGTGCTTCGTCAGGCGCGGCGACCCGGCGCTCGCGGATGCCGGTCCGCTCGACGATCCACTCATCGGATGTGTCCATCATCTGCGACAGCTCGTCGTTCGTCAGGATCCGCTCAGGCGCATAGGAGCCGATCCCTGTGATCGACACCCGGTAGCCGGCGGCGGCGACGCCGATCATCTTTCGACGGCGAACGTAAGGGTGCCGCGCGCCGCCAGTTCGCCGCCGACGCGCGCTTCCGCCTTGCCGCGGCCGACGGGGCCGCGCAGCCGATCCAGCTCGCAGGTCAGGTCAAGCGCATCGCCGGGCTCGACGATGCGCCTGAACCTGCAGTCGTCGATCCCCGCGAAGTAGGCGATCCGGCCGCGGTTCTCCTCCTGCGCGAGCACCGCCACCGCGCCCGTCTGCGCCATCGCCTCGACGATCAGCACGCCCGGCATGACGGGGCGGCCGGGGAAATGGCCCGTCAGGTACCACTCGTCCTCGCGCACGAGCTTGCGCGCGACCACGCGCTTGCCTGGCTCGAACTCGACCACCTCGTCGATCAAGAGGAACGGCTCCCGGTGGGGAAGGATCGTCTCGATCTCCGCTCGTCCGAACGGGGCCTGCATCCGGCCAGTCTAGTTCCGCCCCGTTGGTAGACTCGCGTCAGCCGTGAAAACGCGTCTGCTGCGGGGTTTTTCCGCGCTCGTCGCATTGATCGCGGCCTTCCTCGTCCTCGCCCCTGCGTCCTCTGCCGCCACTCGGCCGCGCGTGCTCGCGGTGCACTTCTCGCTCGAGATCAACCCGGTCACGCAGGACTACGTCAACCATCAGATCGACCGCGCGAACGACGGCAACTACGACGCCGTCGTGATCATCCTCGACACCCCCGGCGGCCTATCGACGTCGATGGAGAAGATCTACGAGAAGATCCTCGTCTCGCGCGTCCCGGTGATCGTGTACGTCGCGCCGCCCGGCGCCGGCGCCGCCTCGGCGGGAGTGTTCGTGGCGGAAGCCTCCGACCTCCTCGCGATGGCACCGGCGACGAACATCGGCTCCTCGACGCCGATCGACCAGAGCGGCGGGAACCTCGGCAGCGACCTGCGCCGCAAGGTGATCAACCATTTCGCCGCGAAGCTGCGCACGCTCGCGGAGACGAACGGCCGGAACGGCGACTGGGCCGCATCAGCGGTGCGACGGGCATCGAACCTCACGGTCGACCAGGCACTGCGGCAGAACGTGATCGACGTCCAGGCACCGACGCTGACGGCACTGCTCGACCAGGTCGACGGGACGGTCACGTACCGCAGGCACATCAGGCTCCACACGGCGAATGCCGAGATCGTGGAAGCGCATCCGGGGTTCTTCGCCCGGCTCCTCAACGTGCTGATCGACCCGAACATCATCACGCTGCTCTTTCTCGCGGGCCTCGCCGGAATCGGCTACGAGATCTTCCACCCCGGCGTGGTGCTGCCGGGAGCGCTCGGTGGCGTTGCGCTTGTCACGGCACTCTTCGGTTTCTCGATCCTGCCGATCAGCTGGGCCGGGCTCGCGCTGCTGCTGCTGGGGATCGCGCTGCTCGTGGTTGACGTCTACGTCACGAGCCACGGCGCCTTGACGCTCGCCGGCATCACCAGCCTCGCCGTCGGCGCACTCATGTTGTTCCGTAACGCTCCCTCGCCGTACCACGTGAACCTGCCGCTCGTGATCAGCGTCGCGGCCGCGCTGGGCCTCGCCTGGGCGTTCGCGATCTCGAAGGCCGTGCAGGTGCAGAAGGCGCCCGTGAGCGTCGGCGCGCACATGCTTGTCGGCGCCACGGGCATCGTGCGCGGCGACGGCCTCGTGTTCGTAAACGGCGAGCTGTGGCGGGCGCGCCCGCCCGACGACGCGCCGCTCCGACCGGGGACCCCGGTCCGCGTCGACGCCGTCGGTCCGGCCCTCGTGCTCAACGTCACCCCTGTGGACGAACCCGTAGGATCGCCCCAAACCACCTGAAAGGACCCGCATGACCGCCGCACTCGTCATCGTCCTCGTCTTCGCGTTTCTCCTCGTCCTGTTCCTGCTGAGCGCGATCAAGGTGGCCCGCGAGTACGAACGCGGCATCATCTTCCGGCTCGGCCGCCTGCTGGCGCAGCCCAAGGGGCCAGGACTCTTCCTGCTGATCCCGATCATCGACCGGATGGTGAAGGTCGACCTGCGCACGATCACGCTCAACATCCCGCCCCAGGAAGTGATCACGAAGGACAACGTCCCCGTGCGCGTGAACGCGGTCGCGTACTTCCGCATCGTCGAGCCGAAGAACGCGATCGTCCAGGTCGAGAACTACATGGTCGCGACGTCGCAGATCGCGCAGACGACGCTGCGCTCGGTGCTCGGCCAGCACCAGCTAGACGAGCTGCTCGCCGAGCGCGAGAAGATCAACGCCATTCTGCAGGGGATCATCGACGAGGCGACGTCGCCCTGGGGGATCAAGGTCTCGATCGTCGAGGTCAAGGACGTCGAGATTCCGAGCGGCATGCAGCGCGCGATGGCCCGCCAGGCGGAGGCCGAGCGCGAGCGGCGCGCCAAGGTGATCAACGCCGAAGGTGAGTTCCAGGCGTCTGAGCGGCTGAAGGATGCGGCGCTCGTGATCGAGGACCATCCGATCGCGCTGCAGCTGCGCTACCTGCAGACACTGTTGGAAATCGGCTCGACCAACTCGTCGACGATCGTCTTCCCGGCACCAATCGAGCTGCTCCGGCCGTTTCTCGACGGCTTCGGCTCGAACAACAGCGGCCGGAACGGAAGCTGACCGAGCTACGACGCGACCCGCTGTCGGGTCGCCTCGTCGCGATCGCACCAGGCCGCGCGCACCGCCCGGGCGCGGCGCGGGCGCAAATCGAGCCGCCGACGCAGCACGAGCTGGACGAGTGTCCGTTCTGCGCCGGCCGGGAGAATCGCACCCCGCCGGAGGCCCTGCGGCTACCGGAAGGCGCTGCCGACTGGACCGTGCGCGTCGTGCCGAACCTCTACCCCGCAGTCGATCGGCAGGAGGTCGTGATCCACTCACCCGAGCACAAGCGCTCGTTCGCCGACCTGAGCGACGAAGAGGTCGAGCTCGTGGAGTCAGCGTGGCTCAGGCGCGGCGTCGCCGCGCTCGAGGATGGCTTCCCGTACCCATTCCCGCTGATCAACGAGGGGCGCGTCGCCGGCTCGAGCCTTCCGCATTCCCATTCCCAGATTGTTTTCCTGCGCGAACCCCCTCCGGCCGCTCAGGCGCGACACGACCCGAATGCACTCGAGGAGACCCTCGAGCGCGGCGACCTCCTCGTCGCCGAGGACAACCTCACGTACGCCGTCGTCCATCCTGCGGGCAGGCTTCCGTACGAGCTGATCATCGGCGGATCCGACTACCTCGGAGCGACGCTGCGCCTACTCCGGCTGTGCATTCAGAAATTGCGCGCGGTCGAGGGGCCGGTGCCGTGGAATGCGTGGCTCTACGACCTCTACCAGAGCGGCGACCGACCCGGCTACATGGAGGTCGTGCCGCGGTTGACGGTGCTCGCCGGCCTCGAGCTAGGCGCAGGGATCTACGTCAACTCGCTCGACCCGGCCGACGCGGCCGGGCGGCTCCGGGCAGCCAATCCATCCTCATCGCCGAGCTGAACGTCGAGCCCGGGCACATGGCGCCCGAAGAACCCGAGAATCGCGCGCGCTTGCCGCACGCGCTCGTCGACGTCGAAGCTCCCGTGCCCGGTCGAGAAGAGGTACACCTCGTGCGGGTGGTCGCGCGCCTCGAGGCGCTCGACGTACAACATCGCCTGACGTAGCGGGCAGCGGCTGTCGTTCTCGCCGATCAGGAACAGCACGGGCGCGCGGACGTTGTCCGCGAAGTTGATCGGGTTGCGGTCGCCCATCAGCTCCGGCACGTCCTTCGGCTCGTGGCCGCCCAGGAGCGCCCGGTCGTACGCCTGCAGCAACGGCGAGAGGTCCTCGTACCCGGCCGCGTAGTCGCCCACCGGCACGCCGGCCACCCCGCACAGCCACAGGTCCGGATGCTTGCCGAGCTCGAGCAGCGTGACGTAGCCGCCCCAGGAATGGCCGCCGACAACGGCGCGCGCCGGATCCGCGATCCCCCGCTCCACCAGGTCCTGCAGACCCGCATTCACGTCCTCGAGCTCGGGCCCGCCGATGTTGCCGATCAGCGTGTCGCGCCACTCGCGGCCGTAGCCGATCGAGCCGCGATAATTGACCATCCCGACGGCGAAGCCGGCGTCGACGTACGACTGCACCTCCGGCTGCCAGCGGTCGAGGTCGAGCCACGTCGGCCCGCCGTGGACGAACATGAGCGTCGGGAATGGGCCGCCTCCGGCGGGCGAGACGTAGAACCCGTGGACCTCCTGCCCGTGCGGGTTCGCGAAGTGCCACGACTCGTAGGGCCGCCCGCGAGGCGCCTCCTCGCCCTCCAGCGAGAGGACCTCGCGACCTTCGGCATCCACGATCCGCCGCGGCTGATCCCCTGTCTCGTGGATGAGCCACACCTGCCCGCCGGGCCGAACGCGCGCCTTCATCACGACGCCGGGCTCGCTCCAGACGGCGTCGAGCGTGCCCGTCTCGAGCTCATACCGGAGCAGGCGGTCGCGGCCCTCGAACCGCTGCCCGAGCAGCAGCGCCGAGCCGTCGGGCCACCAATCGTGAACGGTCACAGCGCCGTCGAGCTCCAGCGCGAGATCTTTGCGCTCGCCGGTCGCGAGGTTCCAGATCCCTGGTCGGTCGTCGCCTGCGCGCTCGTGGACGAATGCAAGCCGCTGGTCGCCCACGACCGGTGACCAGCACTTCGACGCCAGCGACATCCCCTCGTCGAGCAGCTCGGCGACGCTCTGGCCGCTTCGTGCGTCGACGACCCTCAGCGCGGGATGGATCAGATCTCCGTGCTCGGCGTGCTCGAGGCAGAGCAGCGAACCATCGGCGGACAGGCCGCCGCGATTGAACCCGCCGTCGTCGACACCACCGACGCGCAGCGATTCGGTGGAGCGCGCGAGCTCGATCGCCGGCGCTCCGTCGAGCGAGGCGTAGACGGCGAAGCCGTCGCGGTCGCTGATTCCCGCGACTACCGTCCCCGCAGCCTGCGCAAGCCCTTCGTTCCAGCCGTGGCCGAGACCGTCGAGGAAAACGGAGGTCTCCCCGCCGCCGAACGGCTGGACGAGCCACCGCCCCGACTCGTCGCCTGTCTCGTCCTGGAACCAAAGAACCCGAGCCCCGTCGAGCGTCGGCGTGCCGTCTGTGACGCCCACGGGGTGGTCCGTTACCTGGCGCCGCTGACCGCTATTCGCGTCCCAGGCATGCAGTTGCCAGACGCCGCCCTCCGTCGAGACGTAGACGACGCGGTCGGGAGCCTGCGGCGACCACTCGGGCAAGAACGACACGGCCGCGCGGTAGCGCCGCTCCCAGTCCGGAACCGCCTGCACGACAGTCACCCGCGCGAGGCTAACAGAGCGTGCTCTCTAGTCCTCCCAGGTCCGCCAGAGCTCTGGGTCGACCATGAGGCGGAGCAGGTCCGGAAGCACTTCCGGGTCCTCCCACATCGGATTCTCGGCCCGCAGCGCGGCTCGGCAGATCTGGCCCCACCGCCTCGCCTCGACGGCAAGCGGGATCAACTCGCGGAGCGGCGCGAAGCGCGTGAACGGCTCGAGGTAGGCGTCGCGGAGGCGAGCGATCTCCGCGGATCCCGGCAGGAGCCCTTGGCGCGCCTCGACGACTCGGAGACTGACGGTCAGCGTGAAGAACGGGTGCGACACACACGAGTCGCCCCAGTCGAGGAAGCGATACGCGCCATCCCGGATGAAGATGCTCCCGTTCGTGAAGTCGTCGTTGTTGATCGTCTCGGGAACCGCGTGCTCGACCCGCGTGTCCGCAAATCGGCGCACGGCCGGCACAAGCGCATGCAGTCGTTCCGACTCGTCCCGCGCGAGCCCCTCGACGTCGTCGAGCAACCGCTCGTACACAGCCGGCAAGACGGCCGCGCGCCGATCGAACGCGCCGGCGCGCAGCAACTCGTCCGCGTCCGCGGCCGCGTCGATCTGGAGCTCGGCGTACAGCGGCAGCGCGCGCTCCCAGTGCCAGAGCTCACGGTCGACTTCGAGCTCCTCGCTCAGCTGCATCCCGCCGTCGCGCATCAGCATCCGCCCCTGCTCGCCCGTCACGAGCACCTCCGTCACGAGCTCGGGATGCCGGCGTGCGAGGATCTCGATCAGCCGCACCTCGTGCGCCAGCGACTCCTGTTGCTCCTTGAAGTAGAGGAGGCCGCTCGGCGTGGGCACCGACAGCACGCACGACCAGGGTTTGATGCGCACGGCCTCGATAGCGCCGACTACGTCGGCGTGTGCGTGGATCCAAGCCTCGGCCTCGGCGCGCCAGGCCGGGTCCTCCCAGCGGAGCAGGGTCAGGCCTCGGGCGCGGGTTCCGGTCCTGCTTCGCCGTTGGCGTCGGTCTCGGACTCGGCGACCGGCGCGAGCGCCGAGACGCGCTCTCCATCGCGCAGGCGCATGACGATCACGCCTTGCGTCGCGCGGCCGGAGCGCTTGATGTCGTCCGCCGGCATGCGGATCACGGTGCCGCCGGTCGAGATCAGCATCACCTGGTAGCCGGGATGGACTACGCGCGCGCCGGCGAGCTGACCCTTCGCCTCCGTCAGCTGCACGGTCTTCACGCCGAGGCCGCCGCGTCCCTTGCAGGGGTAGTCCTCGATCCGCGTCCGCTTGCCGTAGCCGTTCTCGGTCACGACGAGCAGGTCGGCGCCCGGTGACGCGATCCCCGCCGCGATCACCTCGTCGCCCTGCCGGAGGTTCATCCCGCGCACACCCTCGGTCGCGCGCCCCATCGGCCGCGCCTCGCGCTCGTGGAAGCGAATCGCCTGGCCCTTGCGAGACACGAGCAGGATCTCCTCGTCACCGCGCGAGTGCCTGACGTCGACGAGCTCGTCGTCCTCGCGCAGCTTGATCGCGATGATCCCGTCCGCCTTCAGGGGCGTGTTGTACTCGGCGAACCGCGTCTTCTTGACGACGCCCTTGCGCGTGGCGAGCACGAGGTGCTCGGCCTCCGTGAAGTCACGCGTCGCAATCACGGTCCGAATCTGCTCGTCCTGCCGAAATGGGAGCAGGTTGACCACGGCGCGGCCCTTCGACTGCCGGGACCCGAGCGGCAGCTCGTGCACCTTCAGCCGATACACCTTGCCGGCGCTCGTGAAGAAGAGGATGTAATCGTGGGTCGAGGCGACGAACAGGTGCTTGATGTAGTCGTCCTCCTTCAGGTCCATCCCCATCACACCCATCCCGCCGCGGCGCTGCTCGCGGTAGGTCGTGACCGGTAGCCGCTTGATGTAGCCCGAGCGCGTGATCGCGATCACCATGTCTTCCTCGGCGATCAGGTCCTCGAGCTCGAGCTCGTTCTCGGCCGCGACGATCTCGGTGCGGCGGTCGTCGTTGCGCCCGTACAGCTGCTTGACCTCGAGCAGCTCGTCGCGGACGATCCCGTCGATCCGCACCTCGTCGCCGAGGATCGCGCGCAGCTCGGCGATCCGCTCCTGCAGGTCCGCATACTCGTCCTGGATCCGCTTGCGCTCGAGCCCGGTGAGGCGCTGCAGGCGCATGTCCAGGATCGCCTGGGCCTGCACTTCCGAAAGCGAGAACATCTCGATCAGACCGGCGCGCGCCTCGTCGGCGTCGGCCGAGGCGCGGATCAGCGCGATCACCTCGTCGAGGTTGTCGAGCGCGATCAGGTAGCCCTCGAGGACGTGCGCGCGCTCCTCCGCCCTGCGCAGCTCGTACTTCGAGCGGCGCGTGACGATCTCGCGCTGGAAGTCGAGGTAGTGCTGCAGCTGGTCGCGCAGCGGCAGCGTGCGCGGGACGCCCTCCACGAGCGCGACGGCGTTGTAGCCGAACGTCGTCTGCAGCGGCGTGTGCTTGAACAGCTTGTTCAGGACGACCTGCGGCACCGCCTCCCGCTTGATGTCGATCTGGACCCGCATCCCGGACTTGTCGGAGTGGTCCTTGACGTCAGAGATTTCGCTCAGCGTGCCTTCGCGGACGAGGTCGGCGATCTTCTTGATTACGCCCTCATCGCCGCCCTTCTTCACGCCGTAGGGCAGCTCGGTGACGATCACCGCCGTTCGGCCTCCGCGCAGCTCCTCGACATGAGCCCGAGCGCGGACGACGATCCGGCCGCGGCCTGAACGGTACGCCTCGCGAATTCCTTCGCGCCCGACGACGATTCCTCCTGTCGGGAAGTCGGGGCCCTTGATATGGCGCGTGAGCCGGTCGACGTCGATGGTCGGCTCCTCGATCATCGCGATCACTGCGTCGACCACCTCGCCGAGGTTGTGCGGCGGCATGTTCGTCGCCATTCCGACGGCTATGCCCGAGGAGCCGTTCACGAGCAGGTTCGGGAAGCGGGAAGGGAGGACGTCCGGCTGGCGCCGGGTCTCGTCGTAGTTCGGGACGAAGTCGACGGTGTCGGCGTCGATGTCGCGCAGAAGCTCCGTCGCCATCCGCGTCAATCGACATTCGGTGTAGCGCATCGCGGCCGCCGGATAGCCGTCGATGTTCCCGAAGTTGCCCTGCCCGTCCACGAGCGGGTAGCGCATCGAGAAGGGCTGCGCGAGGCGGACGAGCGTGTCGTAGATCGCCGTGTCGCCGTGCGGGTGGTACGAGCCCATCACATCGCCGACGACCCGGGCGCACTTGATCCGGGGCCGGTTCGGCTGCAGGCCCGCCTCGTGCATCGCGTACAGCACGCGCCGGTGCACGGGCTTCAGACCGTCGCGCACGTCGGGGAGCGCGCGCGAGACGATGACCGACATCGCGTAGTCGAGAAAGCTCGAGCGCATTTCCTGCTCGAGCTCGCGCGACTCGATGCGGCCGGGGCCGAGCGGCTCGACCGTTGACACTCAGCTCACCTCAGACATCGAGGAAGCGGACGTCCTTGGCGTTCTTCTCGATGAACTCACGCCGCGGCTCTACCTGGTCGCCCATCAGCATCGAGAAGACTGCGTCGGCCGCGGCCGCGTCCTCGACATCCACCCGCACGAGCATCCGCTTCGCCGGGTTCATCGTCGTCTCCGCCAGCTCCTCGGCATCCATCTCGCCGAGCCCCTTGAAGCGGCGTGGCTTCAGGCCTTCCTTCGCGAGCTCGAGCGCGGACGCCCGCAGCTGCTCGAACGTCTCCACGCGACGCTCCTTCTTCGCGAATCCCACAGTGAACGGGGGCGAGCCGACGATCTCTCCGAGCTTTCGGTAGGAGCGGCGCAGCCCCTCGTACGCCGGCGAGGCCAGCAGCTCGGCGGGAAGCACGACATGACTCGCCGCGCTCGTGTCGCTCTCCACGACCCTTACGCGAACGGTGTCATCGACCTGCTCCCCGAGCGAGAGCTCGTACCCGTTCGGCGGGATCGACGCGAGCGCCGTCTCGAGATCCTCCAGCGCGGTCGCCTCGGTCTCGACCAGCCGGTGGTCGACGACGAACCCGGCCGGCGCGGATCCGAAATCGGCCCGCAAGCGCGACGCCCAACCTTCGAACTCGTGCAGAGCCCGGATGAAGCGTCCGTAGCGCGCCTCCGTCAGCGTCTGGCTGCAACCCTCCCGGTCGACGACCTCCATCTCCTTGATGCGCTCGCGAACGAGCAGCTCCTCGAACTGCGACTCCTTCTCAACGTATTGCTCACGGCCGTTGATCCGGACGGCATACAGCGGCGGCGCCGCGATGTAGACGTGGCCGCGCTCGACCAGCTCGGGCAGCTGGCGGTAGAGGAAGGTCAGGATCAACGTGCGGATGTGCGAACCGTCCACATCGGCGTCCGTCATCACGATGATCCGGTGGTAGCGGAGCTTCGAGATGTCGAACTCGTCGCCGATGCCGGTGCCGAGCGCCGTGATGATCGACTGGATCTCCACGTTCGAGAGCACCTTGTTGATGCGGTTCTTCTCGGAGTTGATCACCTTCCCGCGCAGCGGCAGGATCGCCTGGAAGGTGCGGTCGCGCCCGTCGACGGCCGACCCGCCGGCGGAGTTGCCCTCGACGAGGAACAGCTCGGCCGACTCCGGATCCTGGATCTGGCAGTCGGCGAGCTTGCCGGGCAGCGAGCCTGAATCAAGCGCGCCCTTGCGCCTCGTCAGCTCGCGCGCCTGCCGCGCCGCCTTCCGCGCCCGTGCCGCCTCGATCGTTTTGCGGACGATCTGGTTGGCCTCGCTCGGATGCTCCTCCAGGAACTCCGCCAGCTTCGCGTTCACCGTCCGCTCCACCAGACCGCGGACCCAGGGGTTCCCGAGCTTCGTCTTCGTCTGTCCCTCGAACTGCGGCTCGCGCAGCTTCACCGAGATCACCGCCGCCAGCCCCTCGCGCACGTCCTCGCCCTCGAGGTTGTCCTCCTTCTCCTTCAGCAGGTTCTTCGCGCGCGCATGGTCATTCAGCGTCTTGGTCAGCGCGGCCTTGAACCCGGACAGGTGCGAGCCGCCCTCGGTGGTGTTGATGTTGTTCGCGAACGAGAAGACCGACTCGACGTAGAGCTTGTTCCACTGCATCGCGACCTCGACCGAGCCGTCCTCCTCCTCGGCTTCGAAGTACACGACGTGCTTGTGGATCGGGTCCTTTGCGGAATTGACGTGACCCACGAAATCCTTGATCCCGCCCTCGTAGCGGAACTCGACCCGCTCACCGCCGGCGCGCTCGTCGTTGAGCACGATCCGCAGCCCCTTCGTCAGGAACGCCGTCTCGCGCAGCCGCTGCTGCAGGACCTCGAAGTCCCATTCGATCCCGTCGGTGAAGATCTCGGCGTCGGGAAGGAAGCTGATCGTCGTACCGCTGTCTTTCGTCGGACCGACCTTCTTCACGTCGGTGATCGGCTCGCCGCGCGCGAATTCCTGCCGATAGAGCTTGCCGTCGCGGTGGATCTCGGCGATGAGCCACTCCGAGAGCGCGTTCACGACCGAGACGCCGACGCCGTGTAGCCCGCCGGAGACCTTGTACCCGTCACCACCGAACTTCCCGCCCGCATGCAGCTTCGTCAGCACGACGGTCACCGCAGGCAGTCCCTGGTCCTTCATCACCTCGACCGGGATGCCGCGGCCGGCGTCCCGCACGGTGACGGAGTCGTCGGGATGGATCGTTACGTCGACCTCTTCGTTGTGGCCCGCGAGGGCCTCGTCGACAGCGTTGTCGACGACCTCGTAGACGAGGTGGTGCAGCCCACGCGAGCCCGTGGAGCCGATGTACATCCCAGGGCGGAGCCGGACAGGCTCGAGCCCCTCCAGAACGGTGATGTCTTTTGCGGTGTAGGTCGCTTCAGCCACTAAAAAAGCCCTGCAAATTCCACGAAAGCGGGCAATGTGAAGTATATCAGAGCGTACGGTCGGCAGGCGCCCCAGCGAGGCTCGCCGCAGCCGCCCGTGCGACGAGCTCGCGCAGCTCCTCGTCGCCTATCCTGGCGGCAATTCTAGCCGCCTCGGCGCGCTCCGCAGCCGTTGGTTCAGGTGCGGGTCGCGATACTTTCGCGACAGTCTCGGCACTGGGCTCGGGCAGGTGCCCGGGCGCGAAGCGCAGCCGCCTCGGCACATGCTCGCCGAGCACGTGCGCGAGCCTCGCCGCGATCTCGGACTCGAGCTGCGCGAGCTCGAAGCCCCACGGTGACGAGCTCACGGCGACATGGATCGTGCCGTCGCGTCCGAGCCGCGCCGGCCAGGCGTTGCGCGCAATCGTGTCGCCCACCGCGGTCGGCCAGGCAGCAACGACATCCGCCACGACGCCCTCGTTCCCGAAGCGGCCGAGCTCGCGCCGAACGTCGTCTCCGATCCGCTCGATCACACCGGCCTCGCGGAGCCCGGCGAGACTTCCACGAGCTGGTCTGGGTCAACCGGGAGCGCATCGGCCGCGGTCGCCGTCACGAGGCTCTGCCCCACGTCGCGGATTCGCGCCGCCAGCGCCGCCCGCCGAGCCGCATCCAGCTCGGAGAGCACATCGTCGAGGAGCAGCAGAGGCGGCGTGCCGCGCTCAGCAAGCAGCTCCGCCTCTGCGAGCAGCAGCGCGAGGACAGCGATCCGCTGCTCGCCCTGCGAGCCGAACCTCCGCAGCTCTCGCGCCCCCGCCCGGATCGAGATGTCGTCGAGATGGGGGCCGAGACCCGTCGCCCCCCGCTCGAGATCGCGGTCGATCCGGTCCTCGAGCGCCGGCACGCTCGGCGGCTCGCCGACGTACTGCAGCTGAGCAGCGGACAGCCCGAGCGCCTCGCCCTGGCGCTCGAACTTGGGCTGCAACCGCTCGAGCGTCTCGATCCGCGTCTCGACGAGCGCGGCACCGAGCGTCGTGACGCGTTCCGTCCACGGCGCCAGCGCCTCGCGCGACGAGACGCCCGCCGCGACGCGGCGAAGCGCAGCGTTCCGCTGCCCGACGGCGGCCGCGTACTCGATGGGCAGCGACGACCGGGCGGGCGTGAGGCGGCCGAGCACCCGGTCGAAGTACGCCCGCCGGACGGCAGGCGAGCCCTTGGCGACGGCGAGCCGGTCCGGCGTGAACACGAGGGCGCCCACCTGCAGGCGCAGCTGCTCTGCCGCGCGAAGTGTCGCGCCGTTCAGCTTCGCGCGCTTCGCGGCCCGGAGCTGGAGCGTGACCTCGAGCTCCAGCGGAGCTCCGGCGCGGTCGCCCCGCAGCGAGATCCGGCCCGCGTCGGAGCCGAAGCGAACGATCTCCGCATCCGTGCGCGTGCGCGGCGAAAACCCCTGGGAACCGACGTGCACCGCCTCGAGCAGATTCGTCTTTCCGACGCCGTTCGGGCCCACGATCAGCACGAGGCCCGGCTCGAGCGCCAGGTCGAGCCGCTCGTACGAGCGGATGCTCGCCAGCGACACCGAGACGAGGAGAACCTCAGCCCGCCAGGCGGATCGGCATGATCAGGTACTGGAAATCGTCTGCGTCCGAGCGGATCAGCCCCGGCCGCAGCGGGCTGATCAGCTTGAGCTGAATCTCGTCCGCCTCGGCCGACTCGATTCCGTCACGGAGGAACTCCGCGTTGAACCCGATCTCGAGCGGCTCACCCGTGAACGGCACGGGTAGCGACTCGCGGGCCTCGCCGACGTCCTGCGCCTGGGCCGAGACCGTCAGCTCGCCTTCGGCGAAGCGCAGCCGCAGCGGCAGGTTTCGCTGCGCCATCACCGCGATCCGCCGCACGACGTCAAGTGCTTCGGCGCGGTTCAGCGTCACCTCGTGCTCGAAGGTCTCGGGCACGAGCTGGCGGTAGTCCGGAAACTGACCGTCGATTCGCCGAGTCGTCAACGTGACGTCGCCGGCGACGAAGACGGCGTGGTTCTCGTGCGCCCCGAGCTCGATCGTGTCCGCCGCCGCCGCAACGCGTCCGAGCTCCGTGAGCGCTCGCGCCGGCACGATCGCCTCGAGCTCGGGAACCGATCCCTCAAGCGCCGTCTCCTTGACCGCGAGCCGATACGAGTCTGTGGCCGCCATCACGAGCTTCCCCTCCGCGAAGCGGACGAGGATCCCGGTCAGCACCGGCCGCGACTCGTCACGCGACGCGGAGCGGCCGACGCGCGCCACCGTCTCGAGGAACGCCGCACGCGAGACGGAGAACGTCTGCGCCGTCTCAACGTCCGGCAGGCGCGGGAAGTCCTCAGCCGCGTGTGTGTACAGCGAGTAGCTGGCAGATCCGGACGCGACCGCGAGCCGCCCTTCCTCCGGGCGATGCTCGAGCTCGACCGTCTCAGCGGGCAGCAAGCGCGCGATGTCGACGAGCAGCCTCCCCGGCACCACGACGGTGCCGCCGGCGCCGACCTCGGCGTCGAGCGACGACCGTAACGAGAGCTCCATGTCCGTCGCAGCGAGTGCCAGCTCCCCCTCCTCCGCTACCAGCGCGATCCCCGACAGGATCTGAACCGTCGGGCGCATCGACACCGCTCTGGAGACGATCCCGAGCTTCTCGACGAGCGCGTCGCGCCGGCAGGTGAGCCTGAGTGCGGAGCCAACCATGGTTTCTACTTGACTCATTTAAAACCCCTTGTCGTAGTAATAGGGAGTGTGGACGACGGGGAAGACGTGCGACTTCGGCTTCGTTAGGCGCATTCTGCCTGGGGACGAAAGATGCCGCTTCTCCACCGGTCGCACACCTCGAAGGGGCTTGTCGGCTCGATCCACAGTTCTAGCGCTGGTGCTTGACGCGCGCGGTCAACTCTTGCACCAGGTTGTACACAGACCGGTCTTCCTTGATCAGCCGTGCGATCTTCGACGTGGCGTGGATCACGGTCGTGTGGTCGCGGCCGCCGAACTCGCGGCCGATCTTGGGGAGGGAGGAGTCGGTCAGCTCGCGCGAGAGGTACATCGCGACCTGGCGCGGGTACACGATGTTCTGCGAGCGCTTGTCGCCGCAGAGCTGCTTCCGGGAGAGGCCGAAGCGCTCGGAGACGAGGTCCTGGATCCGCTCGATCGACACTTGCGTCGTGTCGCCCTGGGGGAACACGTCCTGGAGGACGTCCTGGGCGAGCTCGAGCGTGATCGGCCGCCCGGTCAGAGACGAGAACGCGACGGCGCGCGTCAACGCGCCCTCGAGCTCGCGGATGTTGCTCGAGATCCGGGTGGCGATGAACGTGAGGATCTGCGGGTCCGGGATGTGAGTCCTCTCCGCGACGACCTTCTTCCGCAGGATCGCGATGCGCGTCTCGATGTCGGGCGGCTGGATGTCCGTGATCAGCCCCCACTCGAACCGTGAGCGCAGGCGTTCCTCCAGCGTCGGGAATGCACGCGGCGGGCGGTCCGACGAGATCACGATCTGCCGGCCGGCCTCGTACAGGCTGTTGAACGTGTGGAAGAACTCCTCCTGGATCGCCTCCTTGTGCTCGAAGAACTGGATGTCGTCGATCAGGAGGAGGTCGTAGGTCCGGTACCGCTGCTTGAAGCCCTCGATCCGCTTGTCGCGCAGCGAGTTGATGAAGTTGTTCATGAAGGTCTCGCTGGTGACGTACTGGACGCTCAGGTTGCTCGAGTGCTCGGCGATGTACTGCGCGATCGCTTGTAGGAGGTGCGTCTTGCCGAGCCCGGTGCCGCCGTAGATGAAGAGCGGGTTGTACGCCTGGGCCGGCGCCTCGGCGACGGCGAGCGCAGCCGCGTGGGCGAACCGGTTCGAGGAGCCGATGACGAACGAGTCGAAGGTGTACTTCGGGTTCAGGTCGAAGTGTGCCGACCGGGGCTCGCGTGGGACCTCCTGCGGGGGAGGCATGCTCAGCCGCGGCTGCTGACGGACCGTCAGCGCGACGTCGAGCTCGCGGCCGGTCGCCTCACGTGCGGCTGCGCGAATGAGCTCGAGGAAGTGGCCGCCGATCCACGCCTTCGCGAAGTCGTTGGGTGCTCCGAGGACGAACGTGTCGTCGGTCAGGTCGACGGCCTCGGCCTCGCCGAACCACGTGCTGTAGGTGGTCTCGTTCAGCGCTGCCCGCAGGCGGCCCGAGATGTCAGTCCAAAGCGCTTCCGGCGTCAGCTCGACCTGGTCCTGCATCTGTTTTCTGCCACCCCCTCGCCCGCTCGCGAAGCGGCGATACTAGCACCCTGCCGAGCTCCGCTCAAGGTGTCCCAAGCGCGCAAAAAGTTCGCAATTTGCAGGGATTATTCAGGAGCTAACACCGCTGTCCACAGCTGTGGAAACTCGGTGCTCCGGAACGCGAAACGGGGCTTCTGCGGCAGCATCGGCCGGCCCCTCGCCTGTGGATAACGGCGGCCGTCGCCGCTTGTCTATACTGATTCCTGCGTCGCTTCGAGCGGCGCCTCTTTCTGTCTCGACTCGGACCCCCTCATGAAGCGGACCTACCAGCCCAACGTGCGCCGACGGAAGCGCAAGCACGGCTTTCGCTCGCGCATGTCGACCCGGGCGGGTCGAGCGATTCTGAAGCGCCGGCGCGCCAAGGGCCGCAAGCGGCTCTCCGCCTGAGCCGAGGACTCCCGGTCGTGCAGCGCCGGTACCGACTTTCCCGCTCGCGGGACTTCGACGCTGTCTACCGTCAGGGCCGCTCGGTCTCGACGAGGTACCTCGTCCTGTACTGGTTCGAGCGCGGCGAGGACGATGGCGACTCGCCGCGGGTCGGCATCGCGATCCCGAAGAAGCTCGGGGGCTCCGTCGTCCGCAATCGCATGAAGCGGCGGCTCCGCGAGGCGTGGTCGCGCAGCCTGAGCGCCGCGCCTTCCCAGCACGACTACGTCCTGGTCGCACGAGAAGGACTTCCGGAGGCCGCCGACGCGCGCGGCTTCGAGTGGCTCGAGGGGCGGGTGACCGAGATTCTGCAGAAGGCGCAGCCGTGAAGTACCTCGGGATCGGGCTCGTCTACGCGTACCGGTCGCTCGTGAGCCCGCTGTTTCCGGCGTCGTGCAAGTTCCACCCGACCTGCTCGCAGTACGCGCTCGATGCCTTGCGGAAGTACGGGCTCGTGAAGGGTTCGTACCTGGCCGCGCGCCGGCTGCTGCGCTGCCATCCCTGGAGCCACGGCGGAGTTGATTTCGCATGACGTCTCTGCTCGTGCTCGCCGGGATCCTGACACCGCTCGAGGACGCGTTCCGAAGCGTCCTCGACTGGCTGCACAGCTCGATCGGCTTGCCGTGGGCGTGGGCGATCGTCGCGCTGACCGTGGTCGTC
>Ga0126312_10000267_pt1 | contig 28561 bp, 37 predicted proteins | sample Plot104A_FD_92537 | JGI IMG/M metagenome (GOLD analysis project Ga0126312, IMG submission 92537) | Serpentine soil microbial communities from UC McLaughlin Reserve, CA, USA - Plot104A | ecosystem: Environmental > Terrestrial > Soil > Grasslands | place: USA: UC McLaughlin Reserve, Lake County... | reverse complement strand
CAATTTTTTTCACAGAAAGCTCTTCTTTACCTATGAGATCAGCCCCTGTGCGATCAAGTCATTTATGATTACTCGACTTCGTTTTCGCCCAGCCTAGTTACTTTTGCAATCTTGTCAGCGGTTTTGAATCCCTTGCAATTGCGTTCAGTACCAAAAAGTGGTTGAGACTTGCATTTGTTCAAGGGACACATATAGCAAGATCGCTAAAGGATTCATTAAAATATGATTTCCTCTTAGGATCTTGCACTGGATCTCATCTATACACACATCATCTGAAAACTGAGCAGAACCCTCTGATGGGGTCCTTGGGGTCTGCCTGCGGGTCTTCAGGGATCGCCGGGCAGACGACATACGGAAAGATGTAGAGCGCAAAAATCAGCACTAGCAGGACGAGCCCGCCGACAAAATAGAAAAATGATGCTTGGACCATTTCAGTGTTTTTGATAAGTGTACATCCAGTAATACTAACTTGTTGGTATACAAGACGTTTTTTGCCTACTTTCTGATTATTACCGCCAGAAATAACATCGATAGCATGCATGCCAAACTTGGCGGCGATAGATGCGATTTGGAGCTCCGAGAAATCAAGACCTGTATGTACGACGAGGCAATTGCCAGCGCCACAGTTTCAACTGGCAAGCTGCAGAGAGATAACTGCTTGATACAGCATTGTTCAAATAATAACTAAGCATGACTAATAGCAATAGCATGGCAGACAAAATCACTGCTAGAGAGCTCACAGAGAGAAAGGACGGTTTCGTCCTTATCGATGTGAGAGAAGTCGATGAGCTTGAGGAAGGTGGCAAGATAGATGGCGCGACAAGCATTCCTCTCGGGCAAATGATCAGAAAGGCGCGACAAGGGGCATTAGACGATTTAAAGGATAAGACGATTGTCACTTATTGCAATGGTGGCTACAGAGGAAACATTGGCGCTGATGAGCTTGTCAAGAAAGGGTTCAAGGCTATGACTATTGAGGGCGGCTATTCTGCTTGGAAGGAGAACGAAAAGAAAAGGGGCAGCAGCGCCAATGAGTGAGGTCTGGAACAAGGTCTACGCGTCTGATAATAGCTTCTTTGGGGAGGAGCCTAGCAACTTTGCCATGCTCTGCTACAATCACATGAAACTGAATAACATAAAGAAGGTGCTTGAGCTCGGCGCGGGTCATGGCAGAGACTCTATGTTCTTTGCTTCAAATGGAATTGAAGTTGAAGCGTTAGACTATTCTGCTGTCGGCGTTGAGATATTGAACAGGCAAGCGAAGGAAAAAAAGCTTGCGATAAATGCACAGGTCTTTGATGTCAAGAAGCCACTCCTGTTCCCAAAGGGCTATTTTGATGCCGTCTATTCGCGCATGCTTCTCAACATGCGCTTTTCACTAGACAAGCTGCGATTCATATTTTCAGAGATAAGAAGGGTGCTGAAGCCGAAGGGGTTTAACTTCTTTTCAGTCAGAAATTACAATGACCAATCCTACGGCAAAGGAACAAAGGTGGATGATGGTGGCATATACGACATAAACGGATTTCAGGTGAGGTTCTTTGCAGAGCAAGAAATACGAGAATTGGCGCAGGGTTTTGAGATCCTGTGGATAAAAGAAGAATATGAAGAACCTGTCACGCTTTATCTGGTATCTTCAAGGAAAAGTTAGCAACGATAATAATTGCAACCTAGCGCAAGCGATTTTGCGATAGTGCTCAGGTTTTAATACCTAAAAATCTCTATATTTTAAGTCGATGTTAATCAAATCTGCAGAATGTCAGTGCGCTCCACAATATTGCGTCAATGCTGACACAGAACCATGCTGCCATATTTGGTTTATTGAAATAATCTTCTGAAATGAGCCTGCATCTTGAGATTATTGGGGCTTGAAGTCCAGACAAACAACATATAATTCACTGCTCTCCTGCCTGCTTGCAGAGGGCTTGCTCAGGAGAACCCTGCCAAAGCTCCTCCTCATTTCGGCCCTGAGCTCGTTCAGCATGTCGCCCTCGAACACCTTGAATACCGCGCTCCCGCCCTCCCTCAATATTTTCTGAGCGACGGCAAGGGCGCTTGTCGTCAGCGAGATCTGCCTTGCGTGATCGACGTCCCATACGCCGCTCACATTTGGAGCAAGATCCGAGAGCACGACGTCGGCCTTGCCGCCCAGCGCCTCGATCATCTTGGCAATCACTTCAGGATCTTCGATGCTGCCCTGCAAAATTGCGGCGCCGGCAACCGGCTCGACTGGCTTGAGATCAATCCCGACGACCCTGCCGCCTGCGCTCACTTCCTTGGTTGCGACCTGCAGCCAGCCGCCAGGAGCGCATCCGAGGTCGACCACCCTGCTACCCTTTTTCAAAATGCGGTACGAGTTGTTCAGCTGCGACAGCTTGTAGGCTGAGCGGGCGCGATACCCTTGATCCTTTGCAAGCCTCCTGTACTGGTCTTTGCGGGCGTCAGCAAGTCTCATTTTTTGGGCTTCTGATCTTTTTTCTGGCCTGAATTGCCATTGTCAAAAGAGTTGATGAGCCAGTCTTCAATCAGATTGCAACTTGTCGGGCTGTAAGAACCTTCAAGAGAACACATGTGCTCAACAGGGCACGTCAAACAGGGCGCCTGTTCGATGCTTGTGGTGTCAATGGGCAGCTTCACCGCAAAAAGTTTGTACGTCCACCGGCCGTTTTCCAGCATTTTTTCCCGCCTGATGAGGGAGCGCCGCTCGAGGCGAATAGCCAGCCGGGAGCCGTCGCGGCTTGTCAGGTTGAGCTCCTTCCACAGCTCGGACTGTAGGATACCATCCTTGCCGTTACTGATTATTGTTCTAAAGACTTTGCCGGTCAAATCTTCGATTTGTGCCTCATTTAATTTCAACCAACATAACCCCGTAAGCAGTTAGTAAATTATATCGTCGAACCTATAAATAACCCTTTTTGAAGGAAAGTTGACCAGAAGAATGAATAAAAAGTAACGGCTGCAAATCGCTAGCGATATTGATATAGGATTAAACCAAGTTCTGGTGGGAAAGCGACTGATTTCCTATTGTAGTGGAATTCGACTGATGTGCATCTTATTTTTCTTCAGAATTAGAAGTGGCTGGGTCGTTCTTTGCTTTATTTTTCTCGTTTCCTAGCGACTTCGAAAAATTACTTGCCTCTTCTTTCCTCTCCTCCTTCTTGTCTTTGTCTTTTGTGCCAAATATCTTGTCGAAATAGTCCGTCGACTCTTGCACCATTTCGCTGGCCTCGCCTTCCTTGACCTGCGCGAGCCTCTTGGCAAACTTTTTCTTGGTCTCGAGCTGCATCTGGCGCGCAATCTGGATCCTCTGCGCCTGTGGCGAGCCAGCGCCGTGCATCGACTCTGTCAGGTAGCCGACAGCGTTCCGCCCAAGCGTCATGTTTTCAATAAGCCTCAGTATCCTCATCCTGTTCTCTGTCGACACGCCCTTCCTACCCTTCAGGTACTTTTCAAGGATAGGCCCGGTGTGCAGGCTCCTAAAGTCGCGCTCTGAAGGCATCGTGACCATCAGGCCGCCGGCAATGTCCTGCGCAAGCCTGCCGATTTCATACGGAAACCTAGTCACGTTGTGCTTGCAGACGTTTGCCAGCATGTCGTCGTTCTGCCAGTTGCCCGACTCCGTCTTGTGGGCCATGTACGAAGAGGCGACTCCAGCAGCAAATATCGTCTCGTTGAGGTGCGTCATTTCCACTAGCTTGTCCTTGATGTGCGACGCGTTTGCAACACCGTTGTAGTCAGCTATTGCAGCTGCGGCGCCTATCAGGACGTCGCCAAGGCCGGTCTTGCAGACGTAGCTGCGCCTGTGGTAGCACGTAAAGCGCTCTACCAGCATGGCCGCATAGTCGTACTCGCCGTCCATGAATAGCAGGTGGTTTGGAATGAACACGTTGTTGAAGATTATCATCGCCTCCTGCCCGGAGTACATGGCGTTGCCGGCATCGATGGTACTGCCTTCGGCCTCCATGCTCCTGGTGTCGCACGACTGCCTACCGTAAATGTATTCAATGCCCGGCGCGTCGACAGGGACTGCACCGACGATGGCATAGTCCTTGTCCTCCGGCTTGAGTCTCATGGTTGGCATGACCATTATCCAGTGCGAATTGATGCAGCCAGTCTGGTGTGCTTTTGCGCCGGTGATGTATATGCCCTTAGAGTCGCGCCTGACCACGTGCACGAACATGTCGGGATCTGGCTGCTGCGACGGCGAGAGGCTTCTGTCGCCCTTGACGTCTGTCATTGCGCCGCCGATGACCATGTTTTCGCGCTGCAGCATCCTGATGAACTCGATAAGGCGCTTGTGGTACTGGGTATCATACTTCTCGTCAATTTCAAAAGTTGTTGAATACAGCGAGTTGAGCGCGTCCATACCCACGCAGCGCTGGAAGCACGTGCCCGTCAGCTGGCCCAGCTTGCGCTGCATCCTGTTCTGGTTCACGAGGTCCTGCGCACTCTCGACTATGTGAAGGAATCTATTGACCGGGATGCCAGAAATCGATGACTGGGCTGCTGCAAGCTCGGGGTCTTTGACCGCAAGGTCGTAGGTCTCAGCAACAGCGTTAATAGAAGGCCGGATCATTGGATGATCCACCGGCTCTTTTACGAGCTCTCCAAAAAGGTAAACTTTGAGGTTCCTGCCCCTGAGGCTTTTAATGTATTCCGCCCCATTCTTAATCGGCATAATACAACTATGCTCACATTGTTATTTATATTTTCGTAGCTGGCTTTTAATAAAAAAGTAACACTGGCTCACGGCATTTTTATGCAAAATTTAGTACAGGCTAGCTACTTTTTGCTGATGTCAGATTCCACCTTTTCAATTAATTTGTCTGCCAAAAGTTCGCCCTTTTTAATAAGGGCGAACATATGTCTTCTTCGCCTTCTTTCCTTACGATGCCCTTTTTCACCAGCCTGCCGTTAAAATTTTGCTGCTTTTGAACCAGTTGCCGAAAGCCTTGCCCCAGTCCTCAAGTGTTTGCTTGATTTCGGCCTTGGTCTGCTTTTGGTGAAGCCTCAGCGAGATCACTATCAGGTCCTATGTGTTGATTTCTTCGATCTTTTCGACCAGCATTTTCTCAAGTCCTGCTCTCGCTGGCACCTTGCCGCCGCCAAGTATGGCATCTTCCAGCCTTGATATCCTCCTTTCAATGTCCTGGATCCTCTGGTCAAGGTCAGCGCTATTCAATTTCAATAAGACAAGCGCCCTGCCAGACATAAGAATTTTCCAGTTTCGCTGCTACTGGATGTACGTCTGGTTCGCTCTGTCGAAATTGTTGACAACCTTAAAGTCTCTGCTAAACTGCGTCTGCATGAGCGACCTGATCTGCGGATACAACGTCGACGGGTCTTCCTTTGACATCTTGGTCGAGGCGTGATCGTCGCCCAGCATCCACTTGCACAGCTGGTATGTCATCTGGCGGACAGTGTTTTCGTCGACGATTCCGAGGCTGTGCAGGTACTCGTGAGCAAGCACCATGAACATGTATGAGTTGTACTCCTCCGTCGAGCCGGCTATCTTTTTGACGGCAGCCAAGAGGTAGCTGTTCATGACTATCGCGTTCGACCCAAGCATGTGGTAGGCTCCGAGGTTGCTTGGCATCATTTGAAGTATCAAGCTCAGTCCGGCCCTGTGCATCTTGAACCTTTGCAGGACGACGGCCTTGACCAGCTCGAACGCCTCGTTAAAGTCCTTCAGGCCGGCTACCTTTTCCCGGAACTGCATCTGCTGCTCTGTCAGTTTCACTACTGCCAGCTAATGCGCAGTACGAGCGTATAAAGTATAGCGTAGCAATCTTTTTTACAGCCACGATGCGGCTTTAGTGTCGTGGGAGCAACGAAAGCCAAGCAGATCGACCTCCGCGACATTATAGGCAACTATCCCGATTTTCCAAAAGCAGGCATATTGTTCCGCGACATCAACCCAGTATTCCGCAGAAATGACGCCCTCAACTACATCGCTGACGAGTTTTACCGCCGCTACAGCAAGGCAAAGGTGGACGCTGTGGCTGGCATCGAGTCAAGGGGCTTTGTGGTTGCCACCGCGCTTGCCATGAAGTTTGGCACTGGCGTGATAATGATCCGCAAGGCAGGCAAGCTGCCCGGCAAGACGCTGAAAAAGTCCTATGACATAGAGTACGGTAGCGCGGTGATGGAAATGCAGAACCACACGGTCGCCAAGGGCCAGAACATACTGATCGCGGACGACCTCATTGCGACGGGCGGAACCGCGGTTGCCGCTTCTCAGCTGGTGGAGGAGATGGGCGGCAAGGTGTCCGGCTTTGCATTTGTTATTGAGCTGACAGATCTAAAGGGTGCCGACAGGCTGCGCAAGATGGGCTACAAGGTCCAGTCGCTGGTGACTTTCAATGGCGAATAACAGCGCGGATGTTGGCGTTATCGGCGGCACTGGCGTTTACGACCCGGGGCTTTTTAGCAGCAAGCGCGAGATCAAGGTGCACACGCCGTACGGCGAGACGTCCGACCTTGTCACGATTGGTGAGTATGCTGGAGTCAATGTTGCGTTCATACCGCGCCACGGCAGGGGTCACAGGATACCGCCTCACAGGATAAACAGCCGGGCAAACATTTGGGCTCTGAAGCAGCTGGGCGTAAAGCGCATAATCGCGCCATCGGCAGTAGGCAGCCTGCAAGAGGGCTACAAGCCCGGCGACATTGCAATTCCCGACCAGTTCATCGACTTTACCAAAAAGCGCGAGTATACGTTCTACGACGGCGGCCAGGTCTGCCACATTTCAGTTGCAGACCCATTCTGCCCGGAACTCCGAGACATTGCAATAGACAGGATAAAAAAGTTGAAGTTCCCGCTTCACAGCAAGGCTACGTACGTCTGCATCGAAGGGCCACGCTTTTCCACAAGGGCTGAATCAAAGTTCTTCCGCGAAGCCATGAAAGCGGACATCATTGGCATGACGCTAGTGCCCGAAATCACGCTTGCAAGGGAGGCCGAGATCTGCTACCTGTCGGTAGCGACTGTTACCGATTATGATGTCTGGGCCGACCACCCTGTCACTTCTGCCGAGATCATCGAGACGCTCGCCAAGAACGTAGAAAAGACAAAGAAGCTGATAGCCGAGCTCGTGCCTGCGATTCCGGCGAAAAGAACAAAGTGCGCCTGCGGCAAGGCGCTCGAAGGCGCGCTACTCTGATGGCGGCTTCAATTCATCAGGCAAGACAACATCGCCTTCGATGAGCTTGCGCTGTATTGTCAGCTGCAACTGCTCAGGGTCGATGCCCATTTTCGCAATCTTGTCAAGCGTGCTCTTCGATATCTTGACGCTTGCGTTGTGACCGCCAATCCTGCCAAATGCAATTGCGGTAAACCGGAATTCCTGCCCCTCGACTACGAAGTAGCCGGAGAGCTTGCTTGCAATCTCGCTCTCGCTTGCGCTTTTCACAAAAACAGTGACAGAAATATTATTATTATTATCATCGTCCTCTTTGCGCATCATTTCTTTGGCCCATCCGCTACTACTTCCATGTTGCGATTCACGTTCTCCTTTACTAGAAAGCTCCACCAGTCAGAGTCGACGATTTTAAAGTCCTCGACCCCGACCTCAATTGCCTTGTCATCAGCGTCTGTGAACGTGAATCTGCCTTCTTTTATCAGCTTGACGAGCCTCCACCTTAGATGTCCCTTTCTGCTCCTGCTGACTGCGACGGCCCACTTTTTGTCCTTGTCTATCTTGGGCATGCCGATGTAGTCGGCAATTTCCAGGATGCCGAGGCGCTTTTCCTCGCAAAACATCTCTTTTGTCAGGAGGCTGCGCCAGATATCTACTGAGCCTACTGTCCTGCCGTTCTCGTTGATGTTTATCACGCCAAAGTAGACTACCTTGTCGCCGCCAGTCGGGTCCGAAGTCGTCATTCTTTGCTCTTTTTGCAAGGTGCCACCTATTTAGTTCTTGCATCCTCATAGGGGCGCTCTAGCACAATTCCGATGTTGTCAACCTTCAGGTTCTTCTTGAAGGGCATGCCGTCCTCCTCGCAGCGCCTCCGGTAGCGGTTGGTGATAGCAAATCTCGGGTGCAGCGACTCATACTCTGTTTTTGTTATCTCGATGACCATGCCCTTGCCGACAAGTAACTTGCCGGCCTGTAGCGCGCGCCGCTGGTCATTCCAGTCAAGTGCGCTTGAAATCCTGGCAGCGTCCATCTTGCCGTTTTTCACAATAGCAAGAAAGACCTTGGCCTCATCCGCGCTTATCTTGAGCTCTGAAATTATTGCTTCCTCGACGTTTGAGAGGTTGACTGCCATGATGATGATGATGCTATTTTACTTCTAGCGACTTTAATACATCCTCGGTGTGTTGCTCGTCCTTGACCTCGTCGGCAAGTATCATGGTTGCAAGGTTGTAGGTGACAAAGTCGCCCAGCTCGAGCGCCTTCTTGGCAAGGCTGTTGTAGTTTTCCACCGCCTTGCCTTCAAACGCAAGCGCTCTTTCAAGCGCCGCTCTGAGGGTCAAGTGCTTTGCAGGGTCAAGCGGCCCGATGGTGCTGTACTTTGCCCACTCTGCAGGGTTGCTTGGCGCCTTGTCTCCAAGCTCTGCAATCCTGTCCGCCAAGAGCTCGGCGTGCGTGAGCTCACCTGTCGCCTGCGTCTTGAGCGCTGCAGCGTAGGTCACAAGGCCGATGCCTTCCATGTTTATGCCCACGTACCAAAAGTAGTGGAATATTCGCATTTCATCGCAGTACGCCTTATTCAGGACTTCAATTATGGCTGCTGCTGTATTCTTGCCGAGTAACTTTTTCTCTGTTCTGCCCATGGGCTAGAATACGGGCAGGCAACTATTTATCCTATATTTTTTCGGGCAGCCGTAATGAAGATTCCTTTACAATTCATTTAAGCAATATTTGTTAGTATATTCTTCGTATCGCACATGAAAGTCGAGATAGAGATGTACACCAACGAGGAGGACGGCGCGACTGTTCTGCAAAAAGTGTCAGAGATTGCCAACAGGGCAAAGGAGCTCGGGTTTGTCGTGGCGGAAGCCGAAGTGGAAAGCACTGCCATGGAAGAAGAAGAAGAAGATGAGGACGAGGAAGAGGAAGCAGGAGAAGGGGAAGAAGAGGAAAGCTAGCTGCTAGAACTGCACTAGGTTGCGGTACTTTCTGTAGCGCTCCTCGACGTCGTCCTTTGTTATGCCAAGCAAGCGCTTGACCCCAAAGTCCTCAACCGCAAACGAGCCCATGACATTTCCATATATCACGGCTTCTTTCATGGTAGCAAAATCTGTTTTATTCCTGTGGGCGATGTGACCAAGAAAGCCTCCAGCGAACGAGTCGCCGGCGCCCGTCGGGTCGACTATCTCGTCGAGAAAGAAGGCTGCCGCGGGAAAGATCGAGCCCTCACTTGTAAACAACACAGTGCCGTGCTCACCCTTTTTGATTATCGCAAATTTCGACCCCCATGACATTATCTTTTTGGCGCACCTTGCAAGGTTGGCTTCCTTGCACAGGAGCCGTGCCTCGTTGTCGTTTATCACTACGCCATCCGTCTTGCTTATCATTTTGAGGACATCGTCGCGTCCGCCATTTATCCAGAACTCTATCGTGTCGCAGACGACCAGCTTTGGGTCCTGGAAGTGCTGCAGTATCTTGATGTTCTGCTTGGGATCGTTGTTGGCAAGGTAAACGTACTCTGATTTTGCGTACCCCTCTGGAATCACCGGGTCAAAGTCGGCAATGACCCCCAGCTCGGTCTTGTTGGTCGTCCTGTTCGATAGGTCGTAATCAAAAGACGAGTCGTAGTGGAACGTCTTGCCGCCCTTGACTGTGACGATGCCCTTTGTGTCGACGCCCTTTGACCTGAGCGCCTTGGTGTGGTCGGCCGGCAGGTCCGAGCCCACTGCTGCGACCAGCGACGTCTGCGTGAACATGCTTGCAGAAATGGAGGCAAAAGTGGCCGCGCCTCCCAGTATCCGAGTCTCTGTCCGGAACGGGGTGCGGGTGGTGTCAAGGGCCACTGTGCCAAAGACGGTCAGCAACGTCACCAGTGACAACCAGTATTTCGTAATTAAATGCTTGCCGGCACCATTAAATAGCGAGCGCTGGATTGTAGACTCAATTGCGGCTTGTCATAGCTATCACCGGCGCCTCTGGCGTTATCTATGGCATAAGGATGCTTGAGGCGCTGCAAAAGCTAAAGGTGGAGACGCATCTTATCATAAGCGAATGGGGTGCCAAGAACGTCAAGATAGAGACCGACAGGACTGCCGACTATGTCAGGTCTCTGGCTACTAAATGCTACGAAGACGACAATATGGCAGCCCCTATTTCAAGCGGCTCGTTCAAGACGGACGGCATGGCAATCGTCCCTTGCAGCATGAAGACTCTGGCAAGCATCGCAAACGCCTTTGACGATAGCCTGATTTCAAGGGCGGCAAGCGTGTGCATCAAGGAGCAGCGCAAGCTTGTTGTCGTTCCAAGGGAAGCGCCTCTGTCAAAGATACACCTTGAAAACATGAGCAAGCTTGCGGGCGCCGGCGCGGTCATTATGCCTGCGATGCCCGGCTTTTACCACAGGCCAAAGACCATGGACGACCTGATAAACCACGTGGTGGGCAAGGTGCTTGACCAGTTTGGCATAGACCACAGCCTGTTCAAGCGGTGGGGCGGCAGCTAAGAATCTTTTAAAATTATGATGCATATGTAAGAAATGTGCGTATAAGGATTTATAATCTCTCGCAGCGCTACTTATGTTTGGAAATGCTGGTGGCTGGAGGTGACCCTGCATAGCCCGATACAAGAAAAAGTACGCAAGCCGATCGGTGGATTTTATCGTCCCGCTTTTAGCGCTCCTGTTCATCGGGATAATGTTTGTCATGCTCGCCCGCTCGCAGGGAAGCATAGGCTTCCTCTTTCTTGCAGTAGCTTCAGGGCTCATGATCTACTGGGTCCGCGAAATAAAGTTGATGGCAAGGTCTGAAGAGCAGATGATGATGTTGAGGGGAGAAGCCGAGCAGCAGAAGGACTGGGTCTATGACCTGATAAAGGACAATAACGACGAAATGGTTTTTGTCGCAGAGGTACCGGGGCCCGAAGATCAGATAAACGTCCGGCTCACCAACGGACTCCTGCGCATCAAGGGTGGCCAGAACTTTGCCCGAGATGTGCCGCTAGAGCTGTCTCAGGAGATGGGCATCTCCGATTATAAGTATAGAAACGGCGTGCTCACGATCAGGATTCAGAAGGTATAGTTTCTTTGCTATCTTCTTCGTAGCTGTCTTCCCATAGCCGCATCCTGTCTATCTTGTCCCTTCTCCTTGCTCCCTGCAGCATGGTGTAGACGCTCTTGTGCATACTGCCCTTGGCCAGCATAGCTATTGCGTCCGTTGCAAGCTTGACCTCCCTGTAGTTGCCGATGAAGGCAACCGTGTGGCCGTAGACAGAAATGTAGGCGCCGCTCAGCTCCTCTATCATCCGGCGAGCCTTGCCGCCTTCGCCTATTATTCTGCCCTTTATCCGCTCAAGGGCGTTTGGCGACTTGCCCGCGTAGTCGTGGAGATCCATCTGTTGGAACACCACCTCTTCATCGTCAAAGAGGTGGTACGCTCGCTCTGGCGAAAACCCCCTCGAGATCGCGGTTATCACCTCAACGGCGCGAAACGCCTCCATCTGCTCCACTGGCTTGGAGCCAGAGATCATGGCGTCGCCAGTCTCGCTGTCAATCTCGATTTCGACTCCGCACCTCTTCTCTATCTGTTGCTTTACCCTGCCACCCTTGCCTATTAGCGCCCCTATCCTTTCCCTTGGGATTTTCAACGTATGCTGGAAGCTCATTTTGTTGTTTTGTCTCCTCCTGTGGTGGTGATCTTTTCTATCACGTGCGAGGCGTCAAGGACCTTTATGCCCTGCTTTTCAAAGAACCTGTTTATGTTCATGACATCGCGGACTAAAAATTGTTTTGAATTTGGATGCTTGATGTCAACTGCAGAGCCAAAGTCAAAGAGCATTATTCCCCTGCTGCCCGTCTTGAAGATGTTGTACTCCGACAGGTCGGCATGCACCAGACTGGCTTTTTTGTACAAAAGAGATACCTGCTCTATCACCTGCCTGTAGTCTTCGGAGGTGATTTCCGAGTCTACCAGAGGAGATGCAGGGTTACCCTCGCTGTCGCCTATAAACTCCATGACAAGCACGTTCTTTTGCACTGCCAATGGTGCCGGGACGCGCACTCCGGCTGCATGCGCCGCCTGCATGTTCTTGAACTCTTTTTTTGCCCATGCGGCTATCAGGCTGCGCGAATCCCGCTTTATGTCGGAAAACCGTGGGTCGCCGGCGATATATTGCAGCCGCTTCTTGAACTCGGCGCTGACGGTGAGGTAGATCTTGAGCGTGAGAAGCGAGCCATCAGGAGCCACTGCAAGGTAGACTTTGGATTCCTTGCCTGCCGCAAGCGAGCCCTTGACGCTCTCTATTACGCTGTCGCTCCTCAGATCGTTGATGGTCATGAGGGTCGGCACGTCAAACACGTTGTCAAACACTTCATAATCCTCAGAGCGCTTCACAAGGAACCTGCTTTCCCGCTCGCGCTTAGCCAAGCGCCTGTCGGCCCTATCTATCGCCTTGTGCTTTTCCTCTGCAAGTTCAGGCTCTTTGTCGTCTTCTCCCAATGTGCAAATTTTAGTGCGCTTTTGTTATTATATTTATAGTGCTGCCACTCCTACCTGTGCTGGAACTTGTATATCATCAAAAACGGCACGCCAGAAATCCTCCTTATGCTCACTTCCTTGGCAAGCTTCATGTCGATTGCCTGCTGGACTATTCCGTCGCCCACAAGGTTGGCAATGTCGCACTTTTGCAGCAGCTCTTTGGCGTGCGACAGCTTGATTACTTCCTGCTGGTAGTATTCCCGGGTAAGGTTGACGACAAGCCCGTCCTGCTCCAACTTTGTCCCGATAAGATCAAGGTCGCAGATGTCGATCATCATTGCGCCTTGGTAGCGTGTAGTCCTTGCGGCGTAGTGGTACTGTTCCAACTGCGTGTTATTCAATTGTCGGGACAGTTAATGAGCATTTCTAGCCGTACGTCTCTATCTTGATGTCAAAGGAGCCATCCTTTCTCTTGCTGCGGTTGGTGACAAAGCCGAGCGGCCCGAGTATCGAGACGACCGAGTCGATAGTTCCTTGGTAGCCGCAGACATGGAAGAACGAGTTTTCAGGCGTCACTTTTTCGCCGACTGTCTTTTCTAGCTGCGACCTGTCATCAACCTTGTCAACGAGCAGCGTCTCGACCCTGCCGGTGCTGCCGCGCCAGCCCCGCGATAATTCATGGTCCAGCCTGCTCACTGTGGGCAGGTACTTAAAGTTCAAGCTGTCGCCGCCTGCCATCTTTTCAAGAATGTCACGGTAGCCAAGCTCCTGCGCGTATTTTGCGCCATGCAGTAGAACTATCTCCCTTTTCGAGCCGATGCTCTTCAAATGTAGGACATAGCTGATAAACGGCGCAAGGCCGGTCCCTGACGCGACAAGCACCAGTCGCCTGCTGTCCGGCGTCCCGTCTGCCTTTTTGTCCTCGATTGTAAAGGCGCCAGCTGGCTTGCGCCAGTAGAGCGTGTCCCCCTCCTTCATGCCAAAAAGCGCGCTTGTGAACTTTCCCATCACTGGCTTTGTCGTCCACTTGATGTACAGCTCGAAGTATCTTTTTTCCTCTGGTGACGAGGATATCGAATATGCGCGATAGGTCATTCTGTCCTCATCAGGAAACTGGACTGCGAGGGTGACGAACTGGCCAGCCCTGAAATCCGGGACAGGGCCTCCGTCTGCAGGCTGCATCCTCAGTATGGCAAGGTCCGGCGTCAGGTCCTTGCGGTAAGAAAGCCTGCCAAGGTTTGGCTGCGCCTGCCCGGTGCTACTCATTCAGCATGTGTGAAAATTGCGCGGTTATATGTGATTATCGAATTATATTATAGACGGTTATGAGTCATCTTTGAGTAGCTCTTTAAGCTTGTTCGGTTGTATCTTCATAAACAAGCCCAAGACTTCTCTAAGCCGTGCTTTCTGTTCAGGTGATACATTTTCTACGTCCGTAATCTTACCCAATTCTTCAAGCTGTTCTTCTTCGCTCTTCTCAGTGGCGTAAACGTTTACTGCTCTCAAAATCTTGCGAGCAAATTGTTGTCTAATATTCAACGGCTGACGATTGTATTCGTCCAAGTATTGCTTTCTACCTAACATGCCTTGCACGATGTATTCAGGCACACCGCTAGCAATTGCCAAGCTAAACCATCTTTTCTTGAGTACTTTCATGTGTAACTTGCCAAATATATGACCGTCTATCTTGTCGACTCGGCCATAACTGCCAGTTTTCGTTTGTACAATTGTGCGAAAGCCAGCCGCACATACTGCTCTATTGTACATAGCTCTAAGCATGTTAACACTCTGCGGTGTAAAATTAGCGACGAATATGTAAGCATTGATAACTATACCTTTGCAAGCAAGCGCACAACCACAAGATGTCCGATTCCTCGTCAGACTAGTACAGGCAACGGCACAGGAAGGCTTAGGCTTAGTCAATGTGAGCGTCCAAATAGGCAGTGTAATTGTCAACGATGTCATTGATATTAACAGAAACAACATTGCCGTGCCAATAGCAGCTAATGTCAATGTTGGCGCTCAGGTATGTGCAACAGTTCTGTCATCTGGTGACCAAGTCTGCGAATTTGTGCAGGACGTAGAGCAGGACGCAAGAAATAGAGTAACGCTTGATCTGAGCCAAGCACAATAAAGGAGATAGAAGGGTCTCAATAAGAAGCTCCTTCTTTTTCTTTTTGTTTTAATCTGGTATTAGCTGCTAACACCTAGTGAAAGCATGCAAACTTTGAATGGTTGGTTGTTAGCTGGTGATTGTTCTTTTGATCTTCTGAAGTACACCTAAAATAGCAATCATAGCAAACCCAAATATAACTTCTTTTTAGCCAAACATCCTCCAAGTTTCTCATGTGAACACGTATATGGATAGAAGACATTGGTACTTATCTAGACCTCTATCGTAATAATATCCCAGCAGATTAGTACTTAAAGAATATGAACAATTGTTATACAACCAAGCACCTTTTGAAACAACGTATATGGTGCCGGCTTTCAGGATTTCAATACTATGCGCAATCTTGGACGCATGGCTGTCCAGAATTGAGGTTTGTTATGCTCGCTTTTCCAAAGCAAGATATTTTTAGATAATACACAGGCGCACTAATTTTATTAGGTTCGACAGTTAAACAACAATAATGGCTTGCTGGTTGGGCGATTTGTTTCTGAAACCGCAAAGAATCTACAATAAAAGCCAGCTAGAAAAATATGTGCCGTTTTCAAGGAGGTAGATGTGCACACTGTGGTAAGCTATTGAGAAGCGATGAAACAGAAGCAGATCACGCGATAGCGTATGCATACGGTGGCCCAACTTCGGAATTCAACAGCCAATTGTTATGCAAAGCTCGCCACAGAAGAAGGACTGCAAATTACGTCCACCAAAAGCTCTTTCTGTTTTGGTTACCCGTTTATTTTACCGTTGGTTATATGTGATTATCCTTTTATTAGAGAGCCCAAAAAAGCTACGGTGGTCGACTTGGCGAGCAAGAAGGGCATAGTCATTACGGCAGCCATCGTTATAGGCATCGTGGGCGCCAGCTTTCTCATATGGACTATACCCCAGAGCAGCCCCGACACCGTTATTGCTCCTCCCCGCTCTGATGCAGAGATCTTGGGAGACATTTACTCAAGACACAACAATCTTGCAGCTGATCTCGAATCCAAGTTTAATGACTGGAAGCAAGGCGAAGTGACATCTGAAAGCATGCTAGCCCAGATCAGCCTGGATCGATCTGACATTCAGAACATGCGGACGCAGCTTGAAAATGCCCAGCCGGCGCAAGAGTGGCAGGAAAGCTACGATCTTTACGTACAGGCACTCGATTCTTTCTTAGAGTATGTAGACGCAATGGAAATGAGGGTTGAGGATAATGACAAATCTGATGTCGATCCCGAAATCGACGGTCTGAAAATGGAATGGGAAAATTATGTCGATGAATCAATCAATGCAGTTCGATTTTCTGAATAATTACCTCAAGATATCCAGAATCTGATCTATCCTTGCATTGGTTTTAAATGATCCCGGGTTAAGCGCCGTTCTTGATGCGGCAAAGCCGGCCGACTGCAGTTTCTCGATGATCTTTTGCACGGAATGCGGGTTCCTCTTTAGTTTTGCAGAAATTTCATCTGCCCGGAAGTAGTATGGTATTTCGCTTATCTCCTCGCCGGACGCTTCAAGCACTTTCTTGCACTGCCTGTCGCTTTCCTGCTCAAGCATCTTTTTCACAAATTCTCTGTCATGCAGCGATCCTGTCCAGAGCTGGCCCCCGACGCTCAGGTCGCTGCCACAGAGCTCGCACTTGCTCTTTTCATACTCTTCTGCCTTGAAGCGGTGGCCGCAGTTAAAGCAATGCATGACGTATCCAATGTTTTCATACACATCGTTTGCCTGGCTGCTGCTCACTGCAACGGTGGTGTAGATGCGGAAGTAGTGCATTGTCGCGTGGACAAATACCGGCCGGATTGCCAGCTCTAGGCGGGAAGCCGTCAGCGCCAGAAGCGAGATCAGGAGCCGGATCGCGACTTCGTTGCCATAGCTGTTGTTAAGCGGCCTCCCGTAGTAGCGGCGCATGCACACCTCGGGATAGACGCCACACAAAACAGCAGTATCAGTCGCGGTTATTGAGGCAAGCCCTCCGTCAAGGACGGCGCGCAGCATGCAGTCTACGTGCTTGGCAGGGGTGCCAAACGGGTCAAGGTCGACTATACCAAAGCGCTCGCCGTCGCGCGTACCATGCAGTAGAAACTTGCACACTTCGTCTATTGAAAAATGGCATCTATCGCTGACAGAGTTTGCCCGCGCGGCTTTTCTTGCGGCGTCTATAGCAGTGGCGTTGATGTCATTGCCGTAGACCTGTTCTATCTCCGGAACTTCGACAGCAACCCGCAGGGCGCGCGCTCCAATGCCAGTGAACGAGTCGGCAAACGTCTTTTGTGTGGGAGAAGGCGCAAACGCCCTGTACGCCAGCACTGAAAGGTCGCGGTTGAGTTTTGCGGCAGGGTTAAAGAACGCGGGGGTCTTTGGCGGCACCTTTTCGGTGAGCGATGATTGTGGAACTAGAAAGATGGTTTTTCCTTCCACCATCCTGACAAAGCCTGTTGCTGCGTCCACGCAAAAGGACTGCATGGTTGCTATATTTATACAGCAGGAACATGTATCCTTATTTTACAAGCGCAAGTGATAATAAATACCTCACAAATCAGCATAATGGTCATCAATAATTTGTGGTTACGCAACGACGGCATTTTGGTCGGCGGGGTTGACGAGGCAGGCCGCGGCTCCATTATTGGCCCTCTTGTGATTGCGGGCATCAGCATCCGCGAGTCAAAGATAGCGCAGCTGAGAAAGATGGGCGTCAGGGACTCAAAGACACTGACCCCCAGAGCCCGCGCAAGGCTTTTTGGTCAGATACTGAAGGTAGTAGACTCGGTCTGCATTCGCAAGGCAGGCGCGGCAGAGGTTGACGGCAGTGTGCTACTCAGAGGCCTCAACAAGCTCGAGGCAGAGGTGATGGCCGGCGTAATAAACACCATCGGCGCAGACGAGGTTTACGTCGATTGCTGCGATATCAATCCCGAGCGCTACAAGGAATACATGGTGCAGCACCTAATGTGCAGGCCAAAGAGGCTGCACTCGATGCATCACGCAGATTCTATTAACGTCGTAGTTTCGGCCGCGTCGATAATAGCCAAGATAACAAGGGATCTGGAAATTCAAGAGATACGCAACACGTACAGCAACATAGGCAGCGGCTACCCGTCTGACGAAAAGACGATGCGCTTCATCAAGCAATGGGTCATCAGGAACGGGCAGGCGCCCGAGTTTGCAAGAAAGTCGTGGAAGCCTCTTAGGATAATGCTAGAGCAGGTAGCCCAGTGGAGGCTCTAGCTGCCGCGGTAGATGCAGTATATCATGCCGTGGTCCTTGTCAAACGGCTCTAGGTTGATTATCTGGTCTATCCTAAAGCCACTCTTTTCCAGCTTGGCCGCCTCCTGAGCCACTACAGCCTTTGGGTCCATCGTCACGTTAATGCTCCTTGTCTTTACGACCAAGAGCATGATGCCACTCTGCTTCAAATAAGCAACACAGTTGGCTATCGCAATGTCTGTCTGGTCCGGCTGGGCTATGTCGCAGTAGACGACGTCGACCTTGCCAAACACCGCAAAATACGACTGGGGCTTCCTTGCGTCTTCAATTATCGGCACCACATTTTTGCGCTTTGACGCCACGTTTTCAATGAGCTCTCTTGCGACGCGGGTCGCAGGCTCGACTGCAAACACGATCCCGCTTGGGCCCACGATGTCAGAGACGTGGCTGACCGTCGTGCCGGTGGATGCGCCAAGGTATAACACCTTGCTGCCATTTTTTATCGGCATGTTCTTCATGCCCTTTTTGAGCGCACCAGCAAGCTTGCTCCTGAAAGGATCCCACAGGCGATACTCCTCGCCCTCATACCTCACCAGCTTTTCGCCATAAACGTTGCTCCCCTTGACAAGGTTGAGGGTGGCGGCGTTTTTCTCGCCATTTACAGAAATCCACCTAATAGCGTCGCTTTCCAAACCGCTTGTTCCTTCTGTCCCTCTTCTTTCTCTTGTCACGCTTGTCTCTTCTTCCGGCCGGCTCCTTGCGCTGCACGTGCTCCATGTATTTCCTGTCGCGCTCTTTCTCTGGCACTGGCTCCTTGTATTTCTCTCGGATCTCGTTGAGGCGTGTGTTCAAGCGATCCTGTATGGTGGTGTCCTTGCCTGCGTGGCGGTAATAGTCGATCCTGGCGGCTATTGCAACTTTGGATGCGATGGCTCTTGCGATCTTGCCCCGCTGCCACTTGGGCGCAGAGTGCACCAAGGGGTGCTGGAACAAGAGCCCATGCTTGGGCGGCCTTGCGCCCGTCTTCAGCGCCCGGAACAGCGCCTTTTCGGCGCCAAGCACCTGAATTGTGCTTGCAGGAAGCGTCGCGAGCCTTGCGAGGCTGCCGGCCTTAGCGATTATCCTTGCGCCGACCGTCACAGTGAGCAGCTCTTTGACGTTTGGTGCCACGGTCTCCATCGCTACTTCAACGTGATCCGCAAGCACCCTGCGCAGGTCCGACTGCGAAATGACCTGATCGGCAAGTCTCTTTACTATGGCAAGATTTTCCGGCGTCATGTCGCCTCCCTTACTGCGCCTTGCCGCGTCCAGTATAACTTCTACTTTCTTGTCCTGCATGCCAGCGCCCTGCAGTATCTCGGCAGTGATGTTCTGCCGCAGGCCCGCCCTGCTCACTATCTCGGCATAAGCAATAAGGCTCTGTATTAAGTTGTCAAGTTCGGGAAAATGGAGCCCGTACCACTCACGCAGGCGAGCGCCAACCGTGTTGATTATCTTGTCCAGCTCGTCCAGCGCGTTTATCGACTGTATTATGTGGAGGTCGAGCCTCTCTGACGCCTCCTTTACCCTCGACGAAGAAAGGCTGATGGCAAAGCCCCGCAGCCTCTGCATCGCTTCTTCGCTGTTGTCTGCAAAGCTTGCCTTGATTATAAAGTCGGGCTTGCTGCCCTGAATCCATTGCTGCTGGTCTTCTGGCATCAGCTGGCTGTTCAGACCTGCTTGGCGCAGCATAGCAGCGACGCTTGCGTCGTTTACTGTTATAGAGTCAAACGGGCGCAGCTTTTCAATGAATTGCCTTATTTCTTCCGGGACCGCGCCGCTCTTTAGCAGCCTGTACGACCTTATGGCGTCTTCAAACTTTCTTGATGCTATCAGGCTGCCGCTCTGGTCAAATGCAGCGATCCCAAGCTCCAGCAGGACAACGGAACAGGTGTTATTTGCCATTCAGGATGCTTAGAACAATTGGCTAATAAAAAAGGTTAGCATTATTAAACAAATGAATCCAGCTGTAGGCGTCTCTTAAGATGGGCTTGGCGGATAGCGATAGAAAAGAGCTCGAGTTGCTTATCAAGGCGGCGGTGCATGACCCCAAGGTGCCTGTAGGGCTTGCGCGCAGGATGGTGCCAACACAGGGCGACGTTGAGGATTTCGCCTACGGTCTTGTTTCTGGCATGGTTATAGGCAACTTTTTGGCGTCGTTCCAGAGCAGAAACAGCAGGCAGCCGGACAGGGACGAAATTGCTGACCTCCTGTCCATAATGATGGTAAGGATGCCCCGCCTTCGCATGGCGATAATGAAGCACCTTGACATGCGCTAAGAATGTGTCTAAACGTTTATCTAACGAACGACATGATTATCCTGTGCATTGCAACAAAAGTCCAGGCTGCCGGTGGCTGTCAAGGACATCATAATTGTTGTCGCCGGCGTCGCAATCGTCTGGCTCGGCCTGCGCCTTGCTTTTGACACCGACAACCCATTTTACGTCGTGTCAAGTGGCAGCATGGAGCCTGTGCTTCAGGTAAATGATGTCCTCATTGTCAGGGACGGCGGGTCCTTTGACGACCTGAGGGTAGGCGATATCATCGTTTTCAACAAGCCCGACGGTGGAGACAGGGTCATAGTGCACCGGATCGTCGAGATCATTCCCAGAGATGATGGCGACAGTATAATACGCACCAAGGGAGACGCCAACCCCTCGTCGATACCTGGCACCGACTTTCCAATCACAAATGAAGACTATATCGGCAAGGTGATCTACGTCCTACCAGGCATCGGGCTTATCACAAAAGTGATCAGCCCACCTGTCAACTATATCATAATCGCAATCATTCTTGCGATCCTCTTCTTCAACAGGATGGGGAAGAAGAGCAGTAGCAGTACTAATAGCAGTAGTAGTAACAACAACCCATCAGAACCCGGCACAGGAGCATCATCATCATCATCTTCTTCTTCTTCACCTCCACCAAGCCAGCCGCCGTCGGCATGAAATCCAAGACCGCGTATCTTACGTTCAACACTCCAGCCCGGCGAGCATTCATCAACATTACGTCGGATGTGACTAGGATAGTTGCAGAAAGTGGCGTCAGAGAAGGATTCTGCCTAGTGAACTCCATGCACATCTCTGCCAGCGTGTTCATTAATGACGATGAGAGCGGCCTGCATCAGGACTTTGACAGATGGCTTGAAAATCTGGCGCCCTACTCGCCGGAAAGTTACCTGCACAACAGAACGGGCGAGGACAATGCCGACGCGCATCTGAAGCGGCAGGTCATCGGGCGCGAGGTGGTAGTTGCGATTACGAATGGCAAGCTCGACTTTGGGCCATGGGAGCAGATATTCTACGGTGAGTTCGACGGAAAGCGAGCAAAGCGGGTGCTCGTGAAGGTAATAGGAGAATAGTTAGCTGTGTAAATTTTGCAGTTATTACGGCGGTAACTTGCAATCTCATTCATAGGACGGTAAGTTGATTTTACTATAAAATGGTAGCAAGCAGGTATATATATAACGCCTTTATAAAGCGGCATATATATGCCCCAGACCAAGCCCATTGTAAGCATTGAGAACGTTGTAGCTTCTGCTACTGTAAACCAAACTGTTAACCTTAACCTGATTACCCAGATTTTTCCAGATGTTGAATACCATCCAGATCAATTTCCCGGCCTCGTGTTCAGGCTGAGGTCACCCAAGACCGCCACGCTGATCTTTAGCTCCGGCAAGATGGTCTGCACTGGAGCAAAGTCGGAAAAGATGGCGATGCAGGCCGTCAAGAACGTAGTGCTAAAGCTGAAAAAAGGAGGTATCCCGCTCGAGCACGAGCCGCAAATAGAGATCCAGAACATCGTTGCGTCGGCAAGCCTCGGAGGTAAGATCCACCTAGAGCTGGCGGCAAGGGTGCTGCCAAGGAGCATGTACGAGCCGGAGCAGTTCCCAGGCCTCATTCACAGGATGCTCGACCCCAAGACGGTGATCCTGCTCTTTGCAAGCGGCAAGCTGGTATGCACCGGCGCCAAGAAAGAAAGCGAGGTCTACCGCGCGGTGCACAACCTCCACACCCTCCTTGAAGAAAAGAACCTGATGATTTACGAGGGCTAGCCCTACTCGTTTTCGTAGTCGCCCCTCGAAGCCATCTGCTTTATCACCGACTCGAGAGTATTGTCATCGATAAGGCCGGCCTTGTGAAGCGCGCTGGCAATGTCGTTTACGGTGGCGACTGCTGTCAGCGTGACATTCGTCTTTTTTAGCCGTTCTTCAGCGCCTTCCGTCCTGCTCACGAGCGCCACGACATTGTCGACGATGCCTCCGTTTGCCCGGATGGCATCAATTGCGTGGCTCACCGAAGTGCCGGTGGTCGCCACGTCGTCCACGATAACCACGCGGGCGCCGGACGGCAGGTGGCCCTCTACCAGCTTGCTCGTGCCATAGGCTTTCGACTCTTTGCGGACATAGACAAAGGGCTTGACCATCTCATAAGCAAGCGCAGATCCAAATACAAGCCCTGAAGTTGGGACTGACGCAAAGGCGTCAAAGTCCGCGCCTATCTTTTTAGCAACTGTCTCTTTCAGCGCGTTTATCGTCAGGCGGAAGTGCTTGGGGAAGCTTGGCAGCATGCGCAGGTCGATGTAGTAGGGGCTTGGCTTGCCGCTGGCAAGCGTAAAGGCACCGAAGCGGAGCGCGTTGCTCTTGAGCAGAAACGAGGCGAACTCGAGGATAAAATCAGTTGTGGCTGGCAACAGCTATATAGTGCAAGAGATTCATTTTTATCTTTTATTATTATCCACTAGCACTAGATGCCAGAGATATGGCTCAGGTACGGCACCACTGACGTAGTGCTGGACATCAGGTTTGAGAACCTGGCAAACCAGATCTCTTCCAGCTTTCAAGCGTTGGCCGACGAGGAGGTAAAAGCCGCCATCGGAGGCGTGCCTGTCACGGACAATATGCTTGTCCTCGCGCTGTCGGCTTCAAAGGCTACTGCCAAGGCGGCGGCGATGCTTGCAGAAGCTGCCCGTGCAAAGGGCTTTGCAAATGTTACAGTGGACGTGCCAGGCAGGATGGCCGGCGCCCTCCGCACCAACCTGACTGCCGCGACCGGCGGCGAATTGGTGTCGATAAACCGCATCGACTACCAGTCGCCGCTGCAGGAGCGGATCAGCAAGTTCCAGAGTGCAGTCGTCGTTTCAAGCGTCGCCTATGACCCCCTGTTCGGGTTTGCCGGCGCCCCGACTGCACTTGTGCGCAACCTGCTTGCCGACCAGATGGCAGAGGCATTCAAAGCAAGGCAGGGCAACTGGCCGGCGCCGGGCATCGAGGGCGGCCCGCTCAAGGTCGCGATTTCCTCAATAGAAGGCATCCCGGCGACATCTATCGAGTTGGTGGCCAACAGCGAGGGCATTGCCGGCGTTCACATAGGAAGCATTGCAGAGGCTTTCGACAAGGCAGTATCGCAATTAAAGTCGGAATCTGAAGTTGAAACCGATCCGGTGAAGTGCGCCATAATAAGCGCAAGCAGCGAGGCCGGGTCGCATTCGACCTTAGCCAGCGCGCTCAACTCGCTCTGGAACTCTGTCCACATTGTCAGGGAGGATGGCTCTGCGATACTGCTTGCAGAAAACCGCGAAGGAGTCGGCGGCGGGGCGCTCCAGATGTTCATAGAGGGAAGGCTCAAGCCCGAGCAGCTGCAAGCAAGCCCATACATCGATGGACTGGAACACCTGCTGTACATCGAAGAATTGCGCCAAAAGTACGAGCTCGGGCTAGTGTCGACGCTTCCCCACTATTATGCCAGAACCAAGCTCGGCTTTGCCACGTATGCAGGAATGAAGGACATCCTTGACAAGCTGCCCGACAGGCACGGCAAGAGCTACAAGGCGCTCGTGCTGTCAGATGCCGATATTACGCTCCTCAAAGCAAGAACCTGACAAACTCCGAGGGGATTGGCGCGCAGAGGACTGCCAGTCCCAGCGCAACCACGAAAAGCGCCTTGCGGCCTTGCGACAGCGGCGTCACGTCGTCCAGAGGCGTGCTTTCCGGCGCTCTCATGCTGAAAAAGAGCACAAGTAACGCCATCGGGTAGAACCTCAGCACAAACAGGATCGCCACGCTGGCATAGGTCAGCACCCTATGCGGCCTGACCCCGAGCGCCGATCTTGCAAGGTGTCCGCCGTCAAGCTGCCAGGCGGGTAGCAGGTTAAGGAACGTTATCAGGAACCCTATCCAGGCTGCAAAGAGTACTGGCGACATCACGAGCACCATGTTCTGCATGACGTTGCCGGTCAGGTCTATGGTGGTCAGCATGAGCAGGCTCAGATTGAACTGTATGGGCTCAAGCCTCTCGGCCTGGTCCGCGGGTATCAGGACAGATATCGAAGAGCCGTAGATGGACACGATTACCGTGACTATCAGACCGGCCAGCGGGCCGGCTATACCGACGTCGAACAGGACGTTCCTGCTGGTCATGTTGCTCTTTATCTGTATCATGGCTCCAAACGTCGGGATGAGACCCGGGACGCCAGGTATAAAGTAGGGCCAAGACGCCCTGATCCCGTACTTTCTAGCTGCCAGCATGTGTCCGAGCTCGTGTATTCCCAGTATCCCCATCAGCGACAGCGTGTAGATCGCTGTCAGTAGGAAAGGATCTTGTATGAACTCATTGGCAAATGCCGACTGTGACCGGACGAACAGGCCGTCAAAGAACACGACGGCAACAGTGGCCATGAAAAGGAAGAGCGGCACTGGCAGCCAGTTTTTGGCTTTAGCCTTTTGCTTTGGAAGCCTTGCCATGGTAATAACCACGACATCAACCACCGAGAGCCTCACAGAGGTCAGTGTAGGCATCGGCCTAGAGACGTACTTTGATCGCTTGGCAAACGCCACCATGTCTGCCTTGCCAAGCTTGCCAAGGAGTGACTGAAACTTGCTGCTGAAGTTGCTGGACTCGGCTATCAGGAATTGGACTGTGCCTTCGCTGGCGTTTCTCTGGAAGTCCTTGATGGTAAAGAACGATGAAACCAGCGGGACTACGCGGGCATAGTCGCCGTTGAGAATGGTAGCCACTACATTCTCATTTTAGCGCCAATCAAATTAAAGTATTGTCCCTCGGAAGACCTGTAAGGTTAAATAGTGTGTCTCGGTCTTTAGTTGTTGCGTTGCAAACTGCTCTGCGAAAAATAGGCGACTATGTAATTCGCCGCTGCGAAGAGCAGGACCTTCCAGCTGTGATCGACATCAACATGTCTGCCCTGCCAGAGCACTACTCGGACTACTTTTTTGAATCTATCCTCCGGGAATTGCCCGAGGCGTTCATTGTCGCAGAGCTGGATAACAGGATTGTGGGCTACATCATGTGCAAGATCGAGTTTGGCTTTTCCAATTTCCGCAAGCTGGGCTTTGTCAAGAAGGGCCACGTCGTGTCAGTGGCGGTGCTCGAGGAGCACAGGGGCAAGGGGCTCGGCAAGGCGCTAATGTTTGAGGGCATCAACGGTATGATGCACAGAAGAGGCGACGAGATATACCTTGAGGTGAGGGTCAGCAACACTGGCGCCATCAAGATGTACGAGAGGCTGAGGTTTGAGATAAAGTCCAGGCTGCGCTCGTACTACAGAGACGGCGAGGACGCCTACCTTATGGCGCTTGAGCTGAACTAATAAAACAAAGTTATTAAGTTGCTGCAATTTCCATTTCATTCGCCATGAACGTCAAAAGAAGGGGAAGCAGGGGAGCTGGCGCTGCCCTTCTTGTCGTTGCAATCGTCGCGTTTTTTGTCTATGCGTATTTCCTGCTTGGCACAGAATGGAGCATGATTATAATGCAGCTGACGGTCCTTGGAGCCGTCGGCGTGCTACTGCTCGTGCTCGGCTGGATCGGCTACACAATGCTGACTGCGCCCAAGTCTGAAGAAGAAAAGCCTAGCAGCGGCGGCTGACTGAAACGTCGGCAACTATCTGGTATATCTGCGGGCCGACTTCGCGGACGACCCTGATGCCCAGAATCTTGTGGTCATATTTTTGGAAAGCGTCGTGCGCCTCGGCAAGCCCGAGTTCTTGGCTTGCCTTCTTGCCGTCGGCCTTGATGTGGGCAAAGTAGTGGACGACCCCGTCTTTCTTCTTTAGCGCAAGCACTGCTGGCTCGATGAATTCTTTGGCTCTTTCCGGCAGCGGCATGAGCACCCTATCGGCCTGATCAGCAAGCTGGTCCTTGATGACCTCTGCTGCATCGCCGCAAATAGAGATGACCCTATCCTGCACTTTGTTTAATTTTGTGTTCATCTCGCACAGCTCGCTTGCCACGGCGTTTGAATCGATGCTGTACACTCTGCATGTCTTGTTTGCCTTTGCAATTACAATGGAATAGGTGCCCACTCCTGCGAACATGTTGACTATTGTTTCATCATCTTGTACCATCTGGGCGATGCGCTGCCGCTCTGTTGATAAGCGCGGTGAAAAGTACGTTCTTGCTACGTCAACTTTGAACCGGCACGCGTGCTCCTTGTACTCTGTCACTGTCCGGTCTTCGCCTGCAAGGAATTCCAGATCCCTGACCCTGAAATCGCCTCTCACCGGCGAGACCTGCGCAAACACCGCCTTGGCGGTCTTGATGTTGCCAAGGATCGCCTTTGCGATAAGCGCCTTCTTGGGCATCAGGTTGTCTGGAATTTTGATTATGATGATGTCGCCTACTTGATCGAAAGCGGAATAGACCTGCGCTGCCTCTTCTGGGGTAAGAATGCTACCTAAGACCTGTTTTAGCATATGAGGCATTTACTGGTTCTTCACGTAGTAATAGTTGCCGGATTGTTTCTGCTCACGGTCAAGCCTTCCGCCTTCCTTGTTGACGCGCGGCCTGCCCGTCGTTTCGTCGCGGCGGTAGGTGATCGAGAGCGCCTTGAGGAACCTGTTCATGCCCTCCTCTTTGTGTATAGGAGTCGTTGCAGAGCCTTCCAGAGCCGGCCGGCCCTCGAATATCACTAGTGTGTCTGCCACAAGATCAATTAGCTGCATATCATGGTCGATAATGATCGCGGACTTGTCCTGCGCTCTGACAAAGCGCTGCAGGAACTTTGCAACGGCAATCCTGTCTTCTGCGTCAAGAAACGCGGAGGGCTCGTCAAGAGCATAAATGTCTGCCTGACGCAAAAGCGATGCGACGACGGCGACTTTCTGGAGCTCGCCTCCGCTCAGGTTCTTGACGCTCTTGTCGTACAGTTTTTTGACGCCCATCGGGATGATTATCTGCTCTTCAACGCTCGACCCTTCTATAGGGTTTTGGTAAGCTGCATACATCAGCGATCGGACGTCGCCTTCGTAGTCCTGGTTCAGGTATTGCGGCTTGTACGATATCTTTGCTCCGACATCTATCTTGCCGGAATCAGGTTTGTCGATGCCGGCCAGCATGCGCATGAACGTCGTCTTGCCAAGCGCGTTTGCGCCTACTATGCCGACTATCTCGCCCTTTCTCACCTTGCCGGCGGCTACCTTCAGGTTGAACGACGGGAACGATTTTGTCAGGTCGGAATAGCTGGCAGCAGGGATGTCGAGGATGACATCATCGTTAGAGGAAGTGATGTCGAACTTGAACGCCTTGTCCCGGAAGCGCACGTTTTCCGCCGGCAAGAACCCTTCGAGGAAATTGTTGATGCCCACTTTTGTGCTCTGCATGCCAGAAACGATGCCATATGCGCCCGGCTCGCCGTAAATGAGGTGGACATAATCAGATAGGTAGTCTAGTAATGTCATGTCGTGCTCGACTACCATCACGCTCTTGCCCTGCTCTGCCAGTTCCCTTATGACCTTGGCTACTGCGAGCCTCTGGTAAACGTCATTGTAGGAAGACGGCTCGTCAAAGAAATAATACTCGGCGTCCTTTGCTGCCGCAACTGCAACTGCGAGCCTCTGGAGCTCGCCCCCACTCAATTGAGCAATGTCGCGGTCAAGGATGTTTTGCAGGCTAAGCTGCTGTATCAATTTGTCTGCAACCTTGCGCTCGTCATATTTCTTCAATAATTCTTTTGTCGTTCCTTTGAATGCCTTTGGAATGAGGTAGACTAGCTGCGGCTTGATGCTTGCCCGCATGTTGCCGCTTGCTATCTTTTCAAAGTGCGACTTTAATTCGGTGCCCTGATAATACTTTAAAACTTCGTCCCAAGAAACTTCCTGTTGGTCGTACTTGCCAAGGTTGGGCTTCATGCTGCCCGACAAGACATTGACGATTGTGGACTTGCCCATGCCGTTCCGCCCTACCAGTCCTACCACCGCTCCCTTCTTTGGAGTCGGCAGCCGATAGAACCTGAAGGAATTGATGCCGTACTGGTGGACCTTGTCCTCCGACAATTCTTTTGCAAGGTTGACTATGACGATCGCGTCAAAGGGGCACTTCTTGATGCATATGCCGCAGCCCGTGCAGAGGTCTTCTGAAATGAGCGCTTTATTATCCTCCGGCCGCTGGACGATACACGCGCCACCGGTCTTGTTCACTGGGCAGTAGACAATGCACTCCAGCCCGCACTTTTTCGGCTGGCACAGCTCCTCGTCAAGTACTGCAACACGGTGCGTATTTTCTGCTTCAGAATTGCCCAATAGTATGTAATTTTTGCAAT
>Ga0126312_10000266_pt1 | contig 28639 bp, 28 predicted proteins | sample Plot104A_FD_92537 | JGI IMG/M metagenome (GOLD analysis project Ga0126312, IMG submission 92537) | Serpentine soil microbial communities from UC McLaughlin Reserve, CA, USA - Plot104A | ecosystem: Environmental > Terrestrial > Soil > Grasslands | place: USA: UC McLaughlin Reserve, Lake County... | reverse complement strand
GGCGCAGCGCAGGGGATCGGACAGGCGATCGTCGAGGAGTACGTGCGCGAGGGAGGACGACCGGCGATCCTCGACCTGGACGGACCGGCGGCGGAGGCGTACGCCGACGAGCTCCGCGACCGCGGCGTCGATGCGCGCGGTCTCGCCTGCGACGTCTCGGACAAGGCGTCGGTCGATGAGACGGCCGCGCGCGTGGCCGAGGATCTCGGGTCCTGCGACGTGCTCGTGAACAACGCCGGGGTCGCGCTCATGGGCCCATCGTTCGACTTCCCGGAGGACCAGTGGCGCCGCTCGCTCGACGTCATGACGACCGGCGTCTTCTTCTGCTGTCAGGCGTTCGGCCGCCAGATGGCGGATGCCGACGGCGGCGCGATCGTGAACATCGCGTCTATGAACGCGACCGTCGCGTTCCCGATGAGGCTCGCCTACAACGCGGCGAAGGCCGCGGTCGTCCAAATGACCGAGGTGCTCGCGATCGAGTGGGCCGAGCACGCGATCCGCGTGAACGCAATCGGTCCGGGCGTCACCCGGACTGCCCTCGTGGACAAGGCCATCCAGGACGGGTTCGTGAACGAGCGCGCGTACGTCGAGCGGACACCGATGAAGCGCCTCGGCAGACCCGAGGAGATCGCGAAGGCTGCCCTCTACCTCGCCTCGGAGGAGGATTCGAGCTTCGTCACCGGCCACTTCCTCGTCGTAGACGGCGGCTGGACCGCTTTCGGCTACGTGGTCGACTGAGGTTCCGCCGGTGAAGACGTCTCGGACGTGGCACTACGGGCTCGTCGCCGAGTGGTGGGCCAACTTCAACACCGACGGACCGGAGATCGACTACTTTGGCCGGTGGGTCGCCGACGGTCAGCCGGCGCTCGACGCCGGCTGCGGGACGGGGAGGCTGCTGCTCCCGTGGCTCCGGCGCGGGTATGACGTGGACGGGAGCGACGTCTCCGCGGACATGCTCGCGCTCTGTCGCGAGCGCGCCCGCGCCGAGGGCCTCGAGCCGACGCTGCTCGAACAGCCGCTCCACGAGCTCGACCCGCCGCGTCGGTACCGCACGATCGTCGTCTGCGGCGCCCTCGGCCTCGCGACGACGAGAGAGGAGGATCAACAGGCACTGGAGCGGATGCGGGACTGCCTCGAGTCGAACGGCACCTTCCTGATCGACGTTCAGGTGCCGTGGGCCGACCCGGGCCGCTGGCGCCGGTGGCTGCCCGAGGCACGGGCCGAGCTTCCGTCGCCCTGGCCCGAGGAGGACTGGCGGCGCACCGCGGCCGACGGCTCGGAGTATCAGCTCACGGGGCGAACCGTCGCCGTCGATCCGCTCGATCAGTCGCAGATCGTGGAGATGCGGGCGCGAAAGTGGGTGGACGGGGAGCTCGTCGCGAGCGAGGAGCACGCCCTCTCGGTCCGTGACTACTTCCGGGACGAGCTCCTCCTGATGCTCGAGCGGGCTGGCTTCGCCGATGTCGACGTCCGCGGTGACTACACCGACGATCCGCCGAGCCCCGACCACGAGTTCCTGGTCTACATCGCGCGTACCTAGAGGGCGAGGTCGTGGCCGGAGAGGATCTCCGGCTTGCCCTCGGTGACGACGACGACCTGCTCGACCCGGACGCCCCACCCGTCGCCGTACGCGCCGGGCTCGAGCGCGACCACCATGCCGGGCTCGAGGACCCGGTCGGTGCCGCCGATCACGCGCGGCTCCTCGTGATAGGCGGTGCCGATCCCGTGGCCGGTGTGGTGCGGATAGGCGCCGCCGGCCTCGGCGACCGTCTCGCGCGCGGCCGCGTCGATGTCCTCCACGCGCGTCCCCGACTGGCAGAGCGCGATCGCCCGCTCGAGCGCGTGTCGCGAGGCGTCGTGCGCGCGCCGCGCCTCCACGGGCGCCTCGTCGACCGCGACGGTCGCGCACGAGTCAGCCCAGTACGCCCCGACACGCGGCACGAGGTCGACGAGGAGGAGGTCGCCCTGCGCGACCGCCCGGTCGCCCGGGAGGCCGCCCACGTCGGCAGTGCGCGGCCCGGTGACGAGGTCGGCCAGCACCGGGATCCGGCCGCCGGCGGCGCGCTCCATGGCGCCGCGCGTCTCCGTCCAGAGATCGAGCTCGGTCCGGCCCACCGCGAGCGCCGCACGTGCAGCCGCCTGGCCTGCGTCCGCGACTGCGATCGCATGCCGGATCGCCTCCACCTCCTCCCGGTCCTTCACCGCCCTCGCGCGCCGGAGGTCGGCCGACACATCGGCGAGGTCGATGCCCTCGCGAGCCAGGGCCGCGGCGACCGTGCCGGGCAGGGTCGCGAGGTCGACCGCCACGGCCCGTGCGCCGGCGACCGCCTCGAGGACGACCCGTGCCGACTCGCCCGCGCGGTCGACGTCCTCGACTGCGAACCCGGGGAAAGCGCGAACGTCGACGTCGTCGGCCGCGCCCTCCGCCTCGTCCTCGCTCGTCGCGAGCAGTGCCGAGCCGTCCGGGTCCAGGACAACGACCGGCGCGGCCGAGAAGGGCGACGGCCCGCTCTCGATGTCCGTCGCGAGCCCGGTGAGCCATGCAACCGTCGCGAGGTCCGCGCTCACGAGTGGCCGTCCCCCTGCGGCCGCCGCCGCGCGCTCCCTCCGGCCCGCCACGGTCAGGAGCCCTTCCGCTCGCGGTAGGCTCGCGCCTCGTCGACGAGGCCTCGGAAGAGAGCGAAGTCCTCGCCCGCCTCGGGATGCCAGAGGACGCCGATGGCGAAGCTCCGCGTCGGATCCTCGAGCGCCTCGACGGTGCCGTCGTCGGCGCGGGCCGCCGCGAGGAGACCCTCGCCGAGTCGGTCGAACCCCTGATGGTGGTGCGACTTCACGGGGGCCCGGTCGCCGAGGAGCGCCGCGACCTTCGTCCCGGGCTCGACGTCGACCTCGTGGTCGGCGAACACGCCCGGCGTGTGCTTGTGGTCCTCGTGGCCGACCTCATCCGGAAGGTGCTGGAGGAGATCGCCGCCCCTGGCGACGTTCAGCACCTGGGAGCCGCGACAGATCGCGAGCAGCGGCATGTCGCGTTCGAGCGCGGCGCGCATGAGCGCGAGCTCGGCCTCGTCCCGGTCGCGAACGAGCCCGAACGTCTCCTCGTGCGGGTCCTGGCCGTAGAGCTCGGGGTCGAGGTCGGATCCGCCCGAGAAGATGAGCCCGTCGAGCGCGTCGAGCGTCTCATCGAGTCCGTCCGAGCTCGGCGGGACGAGGAGCGGACGCCCGCCGGTCGCCTCGACCGCGTCGGCGTACGCGGCCGGCACGAGCGCGGCTTCGAGGTCCCAGTAGCTCCATTGGGCCGGGACGACATACGTGGTGATGCCGACGATTGGTGTCATCCGCGCTCGAAGAGCCGCTCGCGCTCCCAGTCGGTCACGACCGCGTCGAAGAGCTCCTGCTCGATGCGGGCGTAGTTCAGGTAGTGGTCGACGACGTCGTCGCCGAATGCCGCGCGCCCGGTCGTTCCGCCCTCGAGCGCGGCGATCGCTTCCCGAAGCGAGGAGGGGAAGCGCTCCGCGTTCGACACGTACGCGTTGCCCTCGAGGGGCGGCGGAAGCTCGAGCTCGTTCTCGACCCCGTGCAGGCCCGCGGCGAGCAGGGCGGCCAAGGCGAGGTACGGGTTGACGTCGCCGCCGGGAATCCGCGTCTCGGTACGAAGCGCATTCCCGTGCCCGACGATGCGGAAGCCACACGTGCGGTTGTCGTGGCCCCATGCGAGCGTCGTCGGAGCCCAGCTCTCGGCGGCGAAGCGCTTGTACGAGTTGATCGTCGGCGCGACGAAGAGCGCGAGCTCCTTCAGGCAGGCGATCTGGCCCGCGAGGTACCGGCGGAAGACGTCCGTCTCGCCGGCGAAGGCGCTCTCCTCGCCGCGCCAGAGGCTCGAGTGGATGTGGCACGAGCTTCCGATCCAGTCCTGGTGCGGCTTCGCCATGAACGTGACCGAGCAGCCGTTCAGGAACGCGATCTCCTCGACGCCGTTCTTGTAGACCGAATGGTTGTCGGCCGTCGTCAGGGCGTCTGCGTAGCGGAAGTTGACCTCCTGCTGGCCGGGCCACGCTTCGCCCTTCGACGACTCGACGACCATGCCGGCGCCGCGCATGCCGTTCCGGATCTGGCGCATGAGGCCCTCGCTGTAGGTGGTCGCGAGGATGTGGTAGTCGAGGATGTAGGGGGCGGACGGCGTCAGGCCGGCGAACCCCTTCCGCCGCGCGTGCGAGATCGGCTCGTCGAAGAGGTAGAACTCGAGCTCCGAGCCGAACATCGGCCTGAAGCCCATCGCCTCGGCGCGTTCCACCTGGCGCCTCAGCACCTGTCGCGGCGAGGGCGCGACAGGTCGTCCGTCGTGCCACACGACGTCGCAGACCACGAGCGCAGTGGCCTCGAGCCACGGGATTCGCCGGAGCGTCCCGAGGTCGGGCCTGAGGACGAAGTCGCCGTAGCCGCTCTCCCAGTTCGCGATCGAGTAGCCGGGCTTCGGATCCATCTCCATGTCGAGCGCCAGGAGATAGTTGCAGCCCTCGACCCCCGACTCGGCGAGGCCCTCCTCGATGAAGAACTCGCCGTGCACGCGTTTGCCGACGAGCCGACCCTGCATGTCGGTGAACGCGACAACGACGGTGTCGACGGACCCGTCCTCGACCGTCGCGCGAAGCTCGTCGAGCGTCAGCACGCGGCGAGTCTAAGTCGTACGTTCTCGGAGACCGTCAACAACTCGGGGTACGGAGACGGGACGACGAAATTCGGGCTCGCGTTCCTGCTCGGGCTCGGGATGCTGCTCCCGCAGTACACGATCACCGGGTTCGACGCGTCGGCGCACACGGCCGAGGAGACGAGGAAGGCATCGCGCATGGCGGCGACCGGCATGTGGACGTCAGTCGTCGTGTCCGTGCTCTTCGGCTGGATCCTCCTCGTGGCCGTCACTTTCGCGATCCCGAGCACGAACGGCGCGCTCGGCATCGTCAACGAACTCGGCCTTCTCGTGCCCTGGATCTGGGCGGAGTCAATGAGTCAGGACTGGGCCGAGGCGTTGCTCTTCATCTGCGTAGTCGCGCAGTTCTTCTGCGTGAGGGCGTCCGTGACCTCGGCGTCGCGGATGATGTTCGCCTTCTCGCGTGACCGGGCGGTTCCCGGCCATCCGCTCTGGCGGCGCGTCGCGAAGAACCGCGTGCCGCGATGGTCGGTCTTCGGAATCTGGCTGTTCGCAGGCATCCTGATGATCCCGGCGGTCTGGAACTACTTCGTCGGGTACGCGGTGGGAACCGCGATCGCCGTCATCGGCCTCTACATCGCCTTTGTCATCCCCGTCTGGCTCCGCCGGCGCAGGGGCGACAGCTGGGACGAGCCGAGGGCGTGAAGTCTGTGCCGGCATTACAAGTGGATCGACCCGTTGTCGGTGGCCTGGGTCGGGTTGATCACGATCATCTTCGTGATCCCGCTCTACAAGGTCGGTCTCCCATGGGAGGACGGCTTCGACTGGCGCTTCTCGAACTACACGATCCTGTGGTTCATCGGCATCGGGCTGATCTTCGGCGGCTGGTGGTTCCTCTCCGCCCGGAAGTGGTTCAAGGGGCCGATCCGGATGGGCACCGAGGAGGAGATGGAGCAGATCGAGAAGGGCTACCAGCCGGGGGCAGGCGCCGCGCCCGCGCGCTAGCGCCGGACGGCGGTCAGGTCGAGCGCCGGAGCGAGCTCGTCCGCGAGGCGAGCCGCTCCGGGGCGTGCGACGCGAACGAGCACGGATGCGTCCTCCGGACTAGGGTAGGGCGGTGCGCGACCGGGCGAGGGCCGTTGTGGTCGGCGGTGGCGTCGGCGGCGCCTCGATCCTCTACTGGCTCACACGCCTCGGCTGGGACGACGTCGTCCTCTGCGAGCGCGCCGACCTGACGAGCGGGTCGACCTTCCACTCCGCCGGCCTGGTGGGCCAGCTCCGGGGGTCGCTCTCACTCACGAAGATGATGATGAACTCGGTCGAGCTCTACCGGTCGCTCGACGCCGAGGTCGGGCTCGAGACCGGCTGGAACGAGGTGGGATCACTCCGGCTCGCGTCCAGCGAGGAGCGGATGGAGGAGCTTCGCCGCCAGGCCGGGTGGGCGAAGACCTTCGGCCTTGCGCTCGAGCTGATCTCGGCCGACGAGGCGCAGAAGCTCTTCCCGCCGATGTCGACCGAGGGCGTGCTCGGCGCCGCCTATCTCCCGACCGACGGCTACATCGACCCGAGCCAGCTCACGTTCGCGCTCGCGGAGGGCGCTCGACGCCGCGGAGCCGAGATCCTCACGAACACGCGGGTGACCGGGATCCCGGTGGAGGGCGGCCGCGTGCTCGGGGTCGAGACCGATCGCGGCCCGATCGAGGCCGACGTCGTGGTCAACGCGGGCGGGATGTTCGCGGGCGAAATCGGCCGGCTTGCGGGTGTGAACGTCCCCGTCGTCGCGATGGCGCACGAGTACCTCATCACGAAGCCGAGCGATATCCCGACGGACGTGCCGACCATGCGCGACCCGTCGCTCCTCGTCTACTTCCGCGGCGAGTCGGGCGGCCTCGTCATGGGCGGCTACGAACGGAACCCCGCGCCCTGGGGTCTCGACGGCATCCCGGCGGACTTCAACGGGCGGCTGCTCGAGGAGGACTGGGACCGCTTCGAGGAGCTCATGACGAATGCGGTCGTCCGCGTTCCCGAGCTGGAGGAGGCGGAGGTCGTCCGGCTCGTCAACGGCCCCGAGGCGTTCACCCCGGACGGCGAGTTCATCCTCGGCGAAACGGATGTCCGCGGCTTCTGGGTCGCGGCGGGCTTCTGCGCGCACGGCCTCGCCGGCGCGGGTGGGATGGGGCAGCTCGTCGCCGAGTGGATCGTCGAAAGGCTGCCAAGCCTCGACGTCTGGGAGATGGACTCGCGCCGGTTCGGGCGCCACTACGCGAGCCGGGCGTACACGCTGGCGCGGACGGTCGAGGTCTACTCGACGTACTACGACGTCAAGTACCCGGGCCACGAGCGGCAGGCCGGCCGCCCGCTTCGCCTCTCGCCAACTTACGAGCGGCTGAAGGAGCTGGGCGCGGCGTTCGGCGAGAAATCGGGCTGGGAGCGAGCGAACTGGTTCGAGCCGAACGCCGAGCGCGGCGACGAAGCGTTGCGTTCCCGGGGTTGGGCCGGCCGACTCTGGTCGCCCGCGATCGGGGCCGAGCACCGCGCGTGCCGGGAGTCCGCGGCGCTCTTCGACGAGACATCGTTCGCGAAGATCGATGTCGCCGGCCCGGGCGCCGCGGACTTCCTCGAGCGCATGTGCGACAACCGCGTCGCCCGCGACATCGGCGCGATCACGTACACCCAGATGCTGAACGCCCGCGGCGGCATCGAGTGCGACTTCACGGTCACGCGGCTCGCCCAAGACCGCTTCCGCATCGTCACCGGAACCGCGTTCGGCCAGCACGACTCCGCCTGGATCCGCGCGCACGCGCCCGAGGACGGCTCCGTCGTCGTCGAGGACGTCACGTCGAGGCTCGCGTGCCTGGGGCTCTGGGGCCCGGCGGCGCGGGAGATCCTTCAGCCGCTCGCGGATGCCGACCTCGGCAATGACGCGTTCCCGTATATGCGCGCGCGCGAGGTGAGCATCGGGCCCGTGCCGTGCCTCGCGCTCCGGGTCACGTACGTCGGCGAGCTCGGCTGGGAGCTCTACTGCCCGACCGAGTTCGGCCTGCGGCTCTGGGACACGATCTGGGAGGCGGCGCGCGAACACGGTCTCGTCGCCGGCGGCTACAAGGCGATCGACTCGCTTCGCCTCGAGAAGGGCTATCGCGTGTGGGGCGCCGACGTCACGCCGGACGACACGCCCTACGAGGCCGGGCTCGGCTTCGCCGTCAAGCCCGAGAAGGGCGAGTTCGTCGGGTGCGAGGCGCTCGCCGCCGCGGACGAGCTTGAGCGCCGCCTAGCGTGCCTCGTGCTTGACGATCCGCGCGCCGTCGCGCTCGGCTCGGAGCCGGTCCGCGTCGGCGACGAGCTCGGCCGGGTCACGAGCGGCGGCTACGGCTACACGGTCGAGTGCTCGATCGCGTATGCGTATCTCCCGAGCGAGGCGGTCGAGCCCGGGACGGAGGTCGCGGTCGAGATCTTCGGCGAGTGGGTCCCCGGCCGGGTCACCCAGGAGCCGCTCTACGACCCGGAGGGCGAGCGGCTGCGGAGCTAGCCCTACTCGTCTCCGAGTTCCTCCGCGAGGATCGAGGCCGCGTACGCGCGCCACGCGATGTCCGGCGCGTGGATAAGACCGTGGAGGGCCTCGCTCACGTGCGGGAGGCCCTCCGCCTCGAGACGGAGGCGGCGGATGCCGCTCTCGAGCGCGAGCTGGCGGTCGATGCTTCGGACGTCGTCGGCGAGCGAGCCGACTGCGCGGCCGTTCAGGTCGAAGCCCTCGGTCGGGTCGCCCCCCGCGCTCAGGAGCAGGAGCGCCCGGCGCGCGGCGCCGCGGGCGACGTCCTCGTCGAGCGGCACCTCGCGGCCGGCGACGGACGCGAGGACGACGAGCGCCGTCGCGAGCTGATCCGTGCCCTCGTCGTCGGCGAGCGCGTGCTCGAGGTCCACCATCCAGGCAGGCGGCATGACGCCACCAAGCATGCCGACGCGTCCGGCCACCGTAGGGTTCCGGCGTGCTCCCGCTCGCCGGCATCCGGGTCGTCGCGTGTGAGATCGGCCTCGCCGGGCCGGTCTGCTCCCGGCTCCTGAGCGACCTCGGGGCCGAGGTCGTGAAGATCGAGCGCCCCGGCTCCGGGGACATCACGCGCGTGTGGGACACGCTCGCCGGCGGGGAGTCGAGCGGCTTCGTCTGGATGAACCGCGGAAAGCGGAGCGTCGAGCTCGACGTGCGGGACCCGGACAGCCGTCCCGCACTCGAGGCGCTCCTGGCCTCGGCGGACGCCTTCCTCGAGAACTTCTCCCCCGGCTGGGCAGCCTCCGTTGGACTCGACGAGCCGACCGTGCGCGCTCTTCGTGCCGATGTCGTCTACACCTCGATCTCGGGCTACGGGTCCGACGGGCCGTACGCCGACCGCAACGCGTACGACCTCGTCATGCAGGGCGAGACGGGGCTGATCGCACTGACCGGCACGCCGGAGGAGCCCGCGCGGGTGGGCGTCTCCGTCTGCGACCTGAGCACCGGGAGCTACGCAGCGGTTGCGACGCTCGCCGCGCTCGTTCGGCGCGGCGCAACCGGCGAGGGCGCGCACGTCGAAGTCTCCCTCTTCGACACCGCCGTCGACTGGCTCGGGTACTTCCCGCACCTCTGGTGGCACCGAAGCCAGGAGCCGCCGCGGACGGGGATGCGCCACCCGGGCTTCTGCCCCTACGGACCTTACCGCGCTGCCGGCGGGGAGCTCGTCAACATGGCCGTCCTCTCGGACGAGCACTGGCGCGGTCTCTGCCAGGACGTGCTCGAACGCACCGACCTCCTCGAGGACGACCGCCTGGCGACGAACGAGCGCCGGGTCGCGGCGCGGGCGGGCCTCGAGGCCGAGATCGCATCGGTGCTCGTGACTCGTCCTGCCGCGGAATGGCTCGAGCGGCTTGACCGGGCCGGCATTCCGTGCGGAGCCGTGAACGGCCTCGCCGCGGTCATGGCGCACCCGCAGCTCGAGCACAACCGCCTCGTCGAGACGGTCGGCTCGCCCGCCGGCCCGATCCCGGTCGTGGGTGTCCCGTTCCGGGTGGACGGCGAGCGGCCCGCGGCCGGCGACGTCCCTGGGCTCGGCGAGCACACGGCCGACGTCGTCTCCAAGCTCGGTCCCTCTACTGGTGACTGACCGCCGGCGCACGCTCGCGCTCTACCTCTCAGCGGGGATCGCCTACGTCGCGCTCGGCGTCTTCGTGCCGACGATGCTCCTCTCCTGGCCGCTCGGCGCCGGATTCCTCCTCCTCGTCGTGTGGATCCTGCCCGCCCTCATGCGCCGCCTTAGGTGAGCTGGGCCGCACACGACCTCGAGCCGTATGCGATCCAGCGCCACCTCGGCGTCAAGATCGCGTTCGTCCCACTCCTCATAGGCTCCTACGCGCCCGACCTCGCGACCAAGTGGTTCGTCTACGGAGTCACCGTGTTCGGCTTCGAGCTCAAGGCCGAGGACACGGTCCGGTTTCACCGCGGCTGGCCGGGCGCCGGCTTCACGCACTCGCTCGCTTTCGGCGTCGTCATTTCAGGGGCGATCTTCCTCCTGACGAAGAGCAAGCCCTGGGCGCTGGGCTTCCTCATCGGCCAGTGGGCGCACGCGATCACGGACGTCGGCGACACGGTGGGCACGCAGCTCTGGTTCCCGTTCGCGCTGGAGCAGGTCTCCATCGGCGCGTGGGCCTACGCGGGCGAGCTCGGGCGGTTCACCGACGCCGCCGCGTATTTCAGCGGGCCGGGGTTCGTCTGGGACGGCGTCTGGATCGTCATCGGCCTCGTGGGCTGGCGCACGATGACGCGCGGGTACTTCCTCGGCGTCATCTGCGAGGCCGACTCCTTCTGGGGCAAGCTCCGGAGGCACCTTCCCGAGACGGCGCTGCTCGCGCTCTACCGTGCGGCCTTCTTCTACGGGACGACACGCTGGATCGCCTGGCTCATCTGGGCGCACGTGCTGCACAGCTATCCGTTCGACATCTCCTGGGGCGGGCCGCACTGGGTGCCCGCGGAGACGTCGCCGAACGGCTAGCCCTCGTAGCCGAGGGCGAGCTCCTCGACGCGCCGCCGTTCGTCCGGCCCGAACCACGGCGTCTCGCCGGCCCGGGCGTTCGCGCGGGCGTGCTCGGGGTTGGACGTGGCCGGGATGACTACGTGCACCCGTTCGTCAGACAGAGCCCACTTGAGGAGCGCCTCGACCCAGGTCTCGACCCCGAGGCCGTCGAGCTCGCGCGGGTCAGGGCCCGGGAGGAGCGCGCCGGTGCCGCCGAGCGGCTCCATGACCACGACGCCGAGGTCGAGCTCCGAGGCGAGCGGGAGCAGCTCGCGCTCGGCCTCGCGGGCGGCCGGGTTGAGCGGAAGCTGGACGGCGTCGAACCGACCCGATCGCATCGCCCGTGCGAGCTCGCCGAACGATCCGGGCGAGTAGTGCGTCACGCCAAGGAGCTGGATCCGGCCCGCGTCCCGCTCGCCCTCGAGCCACGGCAGGTACGCCTCCCACGCGACGAGGTTGTGGACCTGCTCGAGCTCGATTCGCCCGCCGTAGAAGCGAAGCTGGGCGTCGAGCTGCCCGCGGGCCTCGTCGGGCGACGGCGTCCAGATCTTCGTCGCGACGAACGCGTCGGCCCGGCGCCCGGACAGCGCGGTGCCGAGGCGCTCCTCGGCGCGCCCGTACATCGGAGACGAGTCGACGACCGTCGAGCCCGCGTCGAGCGTCGCCTCGACCACCGCGTCGGCCTCGGCCTGGCGCTCGGCGGGCAGGTCGAGGACCTGCCAGGTCCCGAGGCCGACGACCGGGAGCTCGATCCCGCTCCGCCCGAAGCGCCGCGTCTCCACCGTGCGATGATGCCAGCCGCGATGGGCCGTCCTCTGCTCGACACGCCGGAGCTCGCGCTGGCCCGGATCGACGCCCGCCGCTCGGGCGAGAATTTCCCGGTCGCGTCCTTCCTCGCACCGCGGGTAGCGCGTCCGCACCTGCGTGCGATCTACGGGTTCGCGCGCCTCGTGGACACGATCGGCGACGAGGCCGAGGGCGACCGGCTCGCCCTCCTCGACGAGCTCGAGCACGAGCTCGAGGGGCCGCCCAGGACCGAGATCATGCGCCGGCTCCACACCTCGATGGAGGCGTGCCCTCTGCCGCGCGAACCGTTTCGCCGCCTGATCGAGGCGAACCGACGCGACCAGCGTGTGGCCCGCTACGAGACGTGGGACGACTTGCGCGAGTACTGCACGTACTCGGCGGATCCGGTGGGGCGGCTCGTCCTCGCGGTCTACGGGCGCGAGGAGCCCGACCTCGTTCGGCTCTCGGACAGCGTCTGCACGGGCCTCCAGCTCGTCAACTTCCTCCAGGATCCGCCCCGCGACCTCGCCCTTGGCCGTGTCTACCTCCCTCAGGAAGATCTGCGGCGCTTCTCGGTGTCCGAAGCCGAGCTTGCGGGACCGTGGTCGGAGCGGTTCGCCGCGCTCGGTCGCTTCGAGGCCGACCGCGCACGACAGCTCCTGTCGGCCGGTGCACCGCTCGGCCGCGCACTCGGCGGGCGGATCGGGCGGTCGGTCGGGTTGTTCGCCCGGGGAGGGCTGGCCGCCCTCGACGTGCTCGAGCGCGCGCGTTGGGACGTCTTCGAGCACCGGCCTGCTCCCGGTCGCGCAACCTTCGCGCGGCTCGCGGCGGCGGAGCTCGTCGGTCGCAGCGCGGCGTCCCGCGCCTACGCCGAGGCCGAGCGCGTCACCCGGCGCGAGGCGCGGAGCTTCGCACTGGGGATCCGCCTACTGCCGCGCGAGAAGCGGCGCGCGCTCTCGGCGCTCTACGCGTTTGCCCGAAGCGTCGACGACGTCGCCGACGATCCCGACCTCGAGCCGGAGGAGCGGCGCGCGCAGCTCGAGGGCATCCGCGATTCCGTTGCGGCGCTTCCCGAGCCGGCGAACGGCGACCTGGTCCTGCTGGCGCTCGCAGACACCGTCGCGCGGTTCGACGTGCCGCGCGACGCGCTCGTCGATCTCGTCGACGGCGGTCTCATGGACGTGAGCCGCTCCCGCTACGCGTCGTGGGACGAGCTGCGTGAGTACTGCCGGCGCGTCGCGGGCGCGGTCGGCGTCGCGTGCTGCGCCGTCTACGGCCCGGACGACCGCGCCGCGGCCTTTCCCCTGGCCGAATCGCTCGGCCTTGCGCTGCAGCAGATCAACATCGTCCGTGATGTGGCCGAGGACTGGCGGCTCGGCCGTGTGTACCTGCCGCAGGACGAGCTCGACCGATTCGGCGTGACCGAGGACGACATCGCCGAAGGGCGGGTCGGCCCCGAGTGGCGCGCGCTCATGGAGCATCAGGCCGGACGCGCGGATGTGCTCATGCGAGAGGGTCTCGGCCTCCTTGGTCATCTCGACGCGAGAAGCGCGCTCGGCGTACGGGCGTTCGCGGGCGTTTACGCGGGGCTCCTCGACCGCATCCGCCGCGACGGCTTCGACGTGTTCGGCGGAGCCCCAGAGCTGACGGCGGTGGAAAAGGCGCGGGCGGTCGCGACGCTGTGAGGTTCGTGGTGGCGGGAGGCGGTCTCGCGGGCCTCGCCGCGGGGCTCGAGTTCGTCGACCGCGGGCACGAGGTGACGCTCGTCGAGGCGCGTCCGACGCTCGGCGGCGCGGTGCAGACGCTCCCGGAACGCGAGGGCGACCCGTGGCCTCCGCCGGACAACGGCCAGCACATAGCCCTTGGCTGCTGCACCGAGTACCTCCGGTTCCTCGAGCGGGTGGACTCGGCCGACCGCGTGGAACGCGTTCCCCTGGAGCTGACGGCGATCGATGAGCGCGGACGAGCCTCCGCGATCCGGGCGGGGGCGCTCGGCCTCCTGCGCTACGGACACGTGTCGCTGCGAGACCGGCTGGCTGTTGCGCGCGTGGCCCGGAGGATCTCGAAGCTCGACCCGGCCGCGCACGAGGAGGAGACGTTCGGCGTGCTGCTCCGGCGGCTCGGCCAGTCGGACCGCGGAGTGGAGCGGTTCTGGGACGTCTTCGTGCGCCCGGCGTTGAACATCCGAAGCGACGAGGCGAGCGCGGCGCTCGGGGTCTTCACCGTCCGGACGGCCCTATTCGGCCCGCCCGGCTCGAGCGACCTCGTGCTGCCCATCGCTCCGCTCGGCGAGATCCACGGTGAGGCGGCCGGGCGGGCGCTCGAGACAGCCGGCGCGACCGTGCGCCTGCGCGCGCGCGCGGTCGCGATCGAGGACGACGCGGTCGTGCTCGCCGACGGCGAGCGGGTTACCGGCGACGGTTTCGTGGTCGCACTCCAGCCGGACGAGAGCGCTGCGCTGCTCGGCGAACCTGCTCCCGCCCTCGACGACTCGCCGATCGTGAGCGTCCACCTGCTGTTCGATCGGCCGATCCTGCGCCCGCGGCTCGGGGCGCTTCTCGGGAGCCCGGCGCACTGGGTCTTCGACCGCGGCCGGCTGACGGGCGCGCGGCCCGAGCGCGGCCAGTACCTGACCGTCGTCTCGAGCGGCGTGCCGGACCTCGTGGGCGTCCGCGGGCGAGAGCTGGTCGACCTGATGGCAGGGGAGCTGGTGGCTCGACTCGGGTCCGCGGAGGTTCTCTGGTCGCGGGTCAGCCGGGAGCCCGCCGCGACATTCGCCGGGCGCCCCGGGTCGACGTCCGAGCGGCGCGGGGTCGAGACGGCGCGCGCGGACGTCGCGCGGGCGGGAGCGTGGACGGCGACCGGCTGGCCGGCGACGATGGAGGGCGCGATCCGAAGCGGCCGGGCGGCAGCAGTCCGCGTCGAGTCCGGCGCACGTGCGAAAGTGCGGGCATGAGGTCCGCCGCCGTCCAGACCTCGATCCGGCTCGGGGTTCCCCCGGGGGTCCCCCCAAGGTTTCCCCCCTGCGTCGAGCGTAGCGCCGAAAGTCGCACGCGTTGTGCGCAGGATGGAACGGCTTGTGCGCGCGGGTGTGACGACTTCCGCAAGCGGCCGATCGGGCACACGGAGTGGAGCGGGTCGTGACGATCGTCGAGACCCGCTTGGACGCGCTTGGACGCGCCGAGGAGACGCTGGACGCCGCGATCGCACGACTTCTCGACCTTCAGACCGATGGCGGTTGGTGGTGCGGCGAACTCGAGTCGAACGTGACCATGACCGCCCAACACCTGTTCCTCCTCGAGTTTTTGTGCCTCCGCGACCAGGAGACGACCCGCAAGATCGCCAACGAGCTCCTCGCCCGGCAGCGCGACGACGGCACCTGGGCGATCTACTGGGGCGGCGAGCCCGACCTGGCGGCGACGATCGAGGCCTACGCCGCACTCCGGATCGCAGGGCTCGAGCCGGACGATCCGCGGCTTGCCGGTGCCCGCCGCTTCGCCGAGGAAGCCGGCGGCATCGGGGCGGCGCGCGTCTTCACGCGCATCTGGCTGGCTCTCTTCGGGCTCTGGTCATGGGACGAACTCCCTCAGCTTCCACCGGAGCTCGTGCTCATGCGCCCGGAGCTACCGCTCTCCGTCTACCGCTTCTCGTGCTGGGCTCGGCAGACGATCGTCCCGCTCACCGTCGTGCTGCACTACCGGCCGGTCCGGAACCTCCCGCCCGGCCGCGCGTGCCACGAGCTCAACCTGGGCCCGGCCCCGCGGGAGACGACCCTCGGCAAGCTCAGCGACCGCCTCCTCGCCCGCTACGCGCGGGCGCGGCTCCAGCCCGGCCGGCGCCGAGCGCTCGACTACGCGGAGCAGTGGATCCTCGACCGCCAGGAGCTCGACGGCTCCTGGGGCGGGATTCAGCCGCCGTGGGTCTGGTCGTTGATCGCGCTCGCCTGCCGGGGTCACGGCCCCGAGTCCCCCTATCTGCGCCGCGGGCTCGCCGGATGGAATCGTTTCCTTGTCGACGAGGGCGACCGGCTGCATCCGGAGGCGTGCCAGTCGCCGGTGTGGGACACGGGGCTCGCGCTTCTCGGCCTCGCCGAGGCGGGCCGCACGGCCGAGAACCCGGACGTCGCGCGCGCCGTTGACTGGATGCTTAGCGAGGAGGTTCGCCAGCGTGGCGACTGGGCCATGCACCTGCCCGGCGTCGACCCGGGCGGCTGGGCCTTCGAGTACGACAACGATCTCTACCCGGATGTCGACGACGTCTCCGTAATCGCGCTCGCGCTCCGACTCCTCGGTGCCGGTGCGGCGGTGACCGACCGCGGGATCCGCTGGCTCGCCTCGATGCAGTGCTCGAACGGAGGCTGGGCCGCGTTCGACGTCGACAACGACGCGTACTGGCTCTACAAGATCCCCTTCTGCGACTTCGGCGCGATCATCGACCCTCCCAGCGTCGACGTCACGGCCCACTGCGTGGAGCTCCTGGCGCGCGAGCCCGGCTACGAGGAGCACGTGCGGCGCGGCCTCCGATTCCTCTTCGACCGCCAGGAGCCGGACGGGTCGTGGTTCGGGCGGTGGGGCGTGAACTACGTCTACGGGACCGGCGCTACCCTCCCCGCGCTTGCCGCGGCCGGTGTGCCTGCGAGCCACGACTCGGTGCGGAGAGCTGTCGCCTGGCTCGAGGAGCACCAAAACGACGACGGCGGGTTCGGTGAGGACTGCCGCTCCTACGACGTGGGTGAGTCCGGCCTTGCCTGGCGCGGCCGCGGCGCCTCCACCGCGTCGCAGACGGCGTGGGCGCTCATCGGCCTCGTCGCGGCGGGGGAGGCCGGGTCCGTGTGCGCCGCCCGCGCGGCAGCATGGCTCGCCGAGAACCAGCGCGCGGACGGCGACTGGGACGAGGAGTACTTCACGGGAACCGGCTTCCCGCGCGACTTCATGATCCGGTACCACCTCTACCGGATCGTGTGGCCGGTCATCGCGCTCGCGCGTCTGCACCGCGCGCTCGCGTGAGGGCGTACGTCAGCGGCGCAACGGGGTTCGTCGGGCGGCACGTGGCCGAGGCGTTGCGGGCCGGGGGCGCCGAGGTTCGCGACGAGCGCGTCGATCTCGTCGACCGGCACGCCCTAGAACGTGCCGTCGAGGGCTGCGACGCCGTCTTTCACGTCGCCGCCCTCTACAGCTACCGCGCTTCGGCCGAAGAGTTCGAGCGCGTGAACGTCGCGGGGACGCGGAACGTCGTCGCCGCGTGCCTCGCTCAGGGCGTGAGCCGGCTCGTGCACACGAGCACGGCCGGTACGTGCGGACCTGTGGAGGGCCGTGTCGCGACCGAGGAGGACGAGCCGCCGCCGTGGGAACTCGTCGTTCCGTACAAGCGGACGAAGCTTGCGGCCGAGCGTCTGGTGCTCGCGGCGGCGCGCGACAGCCTCGACGCGGTGGTCGTGAACCCGACGACGCCTGTCGGGCCCGGCGACCGGAAACCGACGCCGACCGGCGCCATGATCGCGGGCGTCGCGCGCGGGCGCATCCCGGGCTACGTCGCCGGGACCGGGCTCAACGTCGTGGACGTCCGCGACGTCGCCCGCGGCCACGTCCTCGCCCACGAGCGCGGCAAGCGCGGCGAGCGCTATCTGCTCGGCGGCGAGAATCTGGCGCTGTCCGAGCTCTTCACGAGGATCAAGGCGCTCGCGGGGCGGGGCGGGCCGCTCATCCGCGTCCCGTACGCGGTGGCCCGGGCCGCGGCCGTGGTCAGGCTCGTAAACGCGGACGAGGTACGGCTGGCCCGGCTCCCGATGTACTTCAGCTCAGAGAAGGCTCACAATCGGCTCGGATACGATCCCGAACCGGTAAGTTCGGCCTTGGAGATCGCCGTCCGCGAGGCACTTAGCGACCGAGAGGGAGGAGCATGAAGTTTCCGCTGCGGAGCACCGTCCAGATCGGCCGCTATGTCGCGTCGCAGAAGAAGACCGAGCGCTACCCGCTGGTGATCATGCTCGAGCCCACGCTCGGATGCAACATCGCGTGCATCGGCTGCGGAAAGATCCGCGAGTACGAGTCGAACAAGGCGCGGTTGACCGTCGAGGAATGCCTGTTCGCGGCGGAGGAGTGCCCCGCTCCGGTCATCTCGGTCTGCGGCGGCGAGCCGCTCATCTTCAAGGGCATTGAGGACGTCGTCGCCGGCTTCGTGGATCTGAAGCGGAACGTCCAGCTCTGCACGAACGCGCTCCGGCTCGAGGACATGCTCGACCGCTTCGAGCCGGACCCGAGGCTCACGTTCGTCATTCACCTCGACGGCATGCGCGAGATCCACGACTACATCACCGACTACCCGGGCCTCTGGGACATCGCGATCGACGCGATCAAGGCCGTCCGCTCGAAGGGCTTCCGCGTCACAACGAACACGACAGTCTTCAAGGAGACCGAGGTCGAGGACGTGCTCGCGATGATGGAGTTCCTGACGAACGACGTCGGCATCGACGGGATGCTCGTCGCGCCCGGCTACCAGTACTCGCAGATCGATCCCGCGCTCACGATGACCCGCGAGGAGCACGAGGAGAAGTTCCGGATCATTCGCGACTCGGCCCGTAAGAGCGGCTACCGCTGGCTCGCGAGCCCGATCTACCAGGACTTCCTCACAGGTGACCGGCAGCTCCCGTGCGCGCCGTGGGGCTCGGTCACACGCAACCCGTACGGGTGGAAGGGGCCCTGCTACCTCCTGACGGACGGGATCTTCCCCACGTACGAGGCGCTCGTCGACGGGATCGAGTGGGAGCGCTACGGGCCGGGGAACGACCACCGGTGCGAGCACTGCGGTATCCATTCGGGCTTCGAGCCCGCCGCGACGATCGCGACGACGCAGAGCGTCAAGGAGAGCCTCCGGAGCTTCGCCTGGACGCTGCGCTAGCGGCCGGCGACATCGTGCTCTGCTGCGCGCTCGCCTCCGAGGAGCGTGTCGCGCGTCGCTCGGGGCTTCCGACGGCGCTCCTCGGCCTCGGCGCACCGAGAGCGCTCCCCGAGGGGCGTCTCGTCGGGTTCGGCGTGGCCGGCGCGCTCGTCGACGGCCTGGCGCCGGGGACTCTGGTCAGCGCGACGAGGATCGTGGACCGCGACGGCACAGTCCTCTGGGAGGGCGAGCCGCTCGCCGTTGCCGGGGCGCGGCCGGTCGTCCTCTGCGACGTGGGGCGCGTCGTGGACGACCCCTCCGACCGCGAGACGGTTGCCGCGCGCTCGGGTGCCCAAGTCGTCGACAGGGAAAGCGGCGTCCTCGCGCGAAGCCGACGGCTCGCGGGTGTGCTTCGCGCGGTCATCGACACCCCCGGGGAGCGCGTGGGGAAGCTCGGCGAAGCCGCGACCTCCGACGGACGAACGGACTGGCGCGCCGTCGCCAACGCGCTCGTCACCGAGCCGCGCCTGAGCCTTGCGGTCGCGCTTCGTGCGCGCCGCGCGTTCGCCGCGCTCGGCGATGCGGCCTCCGAGCTCGAGCGCGACCTCCGCGCCGGCGGTTCGCCCACGGGGACGGGTTCGATACGGTGATCGTGTGAGCAGGCGGGTTCTCATCGCGGCGCCGCGGAGCTTCTGCGCAGGCGTGGTCCGGGCGATCGACATCGTCGAGAAGCTCCTCGAGACGCACGGGCCGCCCGTCTACGTCCGGCACGAGATTGTCCACAACGTCCACGTCGTCCGTGACCTCGAGTCGCGCGGCGCGGTCTTCGTCGACAGCGAGGAGGACGTCCCCGAAGGCGCACTCGTCGTTCTCTCGGCGCACGGCGTCGCGCCGGAGGTCTACCGGCGGTGCGAGGAGCGGAACCTCGAGATCGTCGACGCCGTCTGCCCGCTCGTCTCGAAGGTGCACGCGGAGGCGCGGCGCTACGCGGCGCGCGGCCACAAGATCGCGCTCGTCGGCCATGCGGGTCACGTCGAGGTCCAAGGGACGATGGGCGAGGCGCCCGAGTCGATGGTGCTGGTCGAGACGGAGGAGGACGCCCGCAAGCTCGAGGTGGAGGACGGGCAGCCGCTCGCGTACCTGACGCAGACGACGCTCTCGCTCGACGACACGTCCAAGGTGGTCGACGTGCTCCGGGAGCGCTTCCCCGACTTCGTCGGACCGCCGTCGGCGGACATCTGCTACGCGACCCAGAACCGCCAGGACGCCGTCAAGCGGATCTGCGAGGAGGCGACGATCCTCCTCGTCGTCGGGTCGAAGACGAGCTCGAACGCCAACCGCCTCGTCGAGGTGGCCGTGGATCGAGGCGTCGACGCGTACCTGATCGACGACGAGCGCGACCTCGATCCGGCCTGGCTCGACGGTCACGAGGTCGTTGGCCTGACCGCGGGCGCGTCGTCGCCCGAGGTGCTGGTGCGCCGCGTCGCCGAGCGGCTCGCCGAGCTCGGCTACGGCGAGCGGGAGGAGGTCGAGATCGCCCGGGAGGACGTCTTCTTCCGGCTCCCGGCCTCGCTGCGCTAGAAAGCGCGCCGCCTCAGCCTGTATGCTCGGCCGGTGACTCGGCGCGCGTTCTTCTTTAGCCGGCCCCGGCCTGGAACCGGGGCTGCGACGCGCGACGCCGTCCTCGGGGCCTAGCGCGTCTCCCTCGGATCCGGGCTCGGGGCCTAACCCGCTCCCGCCGATCCAGTGAAGGAGGACACGTGACGAACGCACCGACAGTTCCCGAGGTCGCCTATCCCGGGCGGGACGGCGCACACAGCGCCGCCGCGTGCGAGGTTCTCTTCCCCGAGGCCGCGCGGCTCGTCTCGCTGCCCAGCTTCTCGGCGGTCGCCGAGGCCGCGGCCGGAGGGAGCGTCGATCTCGGCGTCCTTCCGATCGAGAGCTCGCTCTCCGGCCCGGTCGCCGAGACCCACGACCTCCTGCACGACTCCGCGCTCTCGATCACGGGCGAGGTCGTGCTCGCGATCCGCCATTGCCTCGTCGGCCCGGCGCCCGTGGCGCTCGAGCGGATTCGCGTCATCCGATCGCATCCGGCCGCGCTCGACCAATGCCGGCGCTTGCTCGCGGCGATGCCGTGGGCGACCGCCATCGCCTCGGCGACGACCGCCGATGCGGCCCGGGAAGTGGCCCAGCACGGCGATTCCGCGGAGGCGGCGATCGCCAGCGAGCGTGCGGCACGGCTGCACGGGCTCGAGGTCATCGCGGGCGACGTCGGCGACCACCACGAGGCGTATACCCGTTTCGTCGCCGTGGCGCCCTACACGCGCCTGGACCGCGCGTCCGAGTCCTGGCGGACCGCATTCACGTTCGTGACCGACCATCGCCCCGGCGCGTTGCACGCCGCGATCGAACCTTTCGGACGGCACGGACTCGACCTCGTCCAGCTCGTCTCGCGCCCGCTTCCGCATTCGCCGTGGCGCTACCGGTTCGACGCCGTGCTCGCCGGCCACCCGCTGGACCACGTCGTGTCCGAGACGCTCGCCGAGGTCGGTCGCCGGACACGCCGGCTCACGGTCTTCGGCTCATATCCCGCGTTCGGCGCTGCGGTTTCGGCGAGCCGGGCGGCCCGCGGTCATGCATAGAGAGTCCTGCCGCGGTCACGGATAGACGGTCCCGCCTCCGTCCCAGCCGGAGACCGCGCGAACGACGAGACCCACGAGCCAGATCGCGAAGAGCGTCAGGGCGACCGTCGCCGCGAACTTCCAGACGCCGCGGGCGAGCCATCGCGCCGTCGGGTTCACACCGTCGGCCGCCCCGTCGCGCTCAGTCTCCGACGGAGTAGGTGTACGTCCCATTACCTCGGACCTTCATCCTGATCCACGGGTACACGGTGCTGAGGCAGCCGTACCGGAAGATGCAGTTGTGGAACTCTCCCTGGCGGAACGCCGAGTGGCCGCTGTGTGGTTCGTCGCAGCACCACTGGAACCAGAAGCCCGACGCACTCACGATCCCGTCGTACTCGTTCAGTCCGTCCATGTCCGTGACGTAGGTCGTCGTCCCGACCGACACGAGCCGCGGGTACCGCCAGCACCAGCCTCGGCGCATCCAGAACCTATAGGCGACGGACCCGAACAGCGTGTGACGGGTGTACGCGACCTTCGCCACCTTGCACTTGTAGGACGTGACCTTCCCCAGCACGTCGATGTCGGTGTACGACTCCTCCGGCTCTTCCTCGACCTCGACCGTGTAGTAGCTCCCGTCGCTCGGCGAGGGCGACACGAGCGTCTTCTCCGCCTCGACCGGACCCGAGTCCTGGTCCGCGCTCGGATTCGCCGCCGCGTCGGCCGCGCCCGCGATCACCACGAGAAGTAATGCGGCGAGGGTCGCCGTCATTCGGATGCGTAGCACTCATCTCCACCTCCTTCCCGACCTGGACGGTCGCGGGCGTTGGTCTCGTGATGAGCCTACGCGGACGCGTTGAGCGCGACTACGGCCTTTCGGGACAGGTGTCGTGACGAAAACGTCGCGAAAGCGTCACGCGGGTGCCAAAGCGCGGTCATCCGGTCGCCAGTCCGTCGAGCGTGGCCTCGACGAGTCCCGGCAGCGCCTCGACGTCGTATCCCCCTTCGAGCACGAGCGCGCTCCGCGGAGCGAGCGACGGCACGCGCCGTCCGAGCTCGGCGAAGCATTTCGGGGTCAAATCCATCCCGCCGATCGGGTCCGTCGCCGCCCCGTCGTATCCGGCCGACACGACGACGAGCTCAGGCTCGAACGCACGCAGCGCCGGCTCGACCTTCATCTCGAACGCTGTCAGGAAATGGTCGTCGGTCGTTCCCGCCGGCAGCGGGACGTTTACGGTCGTCGCGTCGCCTTCTCCGGGGCCTCCCGAGCCGGGATAGAACGGCCACTGGTGGAGCGACGCGAAGAGCACGGAATCGTCGTCTCGGAAGATCTCCTCCGTGCCGTTCCCGTGATGGACGTCCCAGTCGAGGACGGCGACTCTGCCGACGCCGAGCTCCCTCTGAGCGAAGCGCACCGCGACCGCGACGCTCCCGAAGAGGCAGAATCCCATCGCGCTCGCAGGTCGCGCGTGGTGGCCCGGCGGCCGCGCGAGCGCGAACCCGTCGATCTCCACCGCCCGGATCGCCGCGCCCGCTGCGAGCGCCGCGGCCCGCCATGAGCTCCGCGTGCAGACGGTATCGGGGTCGAGCCACCGGCTCTCGCCCGCGGCCGTCGCCGCACGGACGCCCTCGACGTACGACCGCGCGTGCGCGGCTGAGAGTTCCTCGACCGTCGCCTCGCGAGCCTCCTCGTACTCCGGGAACGCCGCGTGGAGCGCGGCGAGCCGCTCAGGCCGCTCGGGATGAGCGCCCGTCGGATGGGCCTGCGCGAAGTCCGGGTGGCTGACGAGCGGGAGCAGGCGGATCGGAGCCTTACCAGGCGGGGTCAGCCACGACGTGCTGGGTCATCCCGCCGTCGAGGACGTAGCTCGCGCCCGTGACGTACGACGACTCGTCACCGACGAGCCAGGCGACGAGGTTCGCTACCTCTTCCGGTTTGCCCGGCCGCCCGAGTGGCACCTCCCCCGAGAGCGCCTCGGCGTCCCCCTCGTTGCGCGGGGTAGCGATCACCCCGGGCGCGACCGAGTTCACGCGGATTCCGTGTTCGCCGAGCTCAAGCGCAAGCGAGCGCGAGATCATGCCGAGCGCCGACTTCGCCGGGGCATAGAGGGTGAATCCCGGCCGCGGAACGTGCTCGTGGACGCTCGTGATGTTCACGATCGACCCGCCGCCACCCTGCGCGATCATTGCCCGCGCGGCCGCCTGGGCGAGGAGGAACGAGCCCTTGACGTCGACCGAGAAGATGAGGTCGAAGTCGTCGGCCGTCAGCTCCAGCGCCGGTTTGGCGGACGTGACTCCGGCGTTGTTCACGAGTGCGTCGATCCGACCGAGCCGGTCGACGGTCTCGCCGACTAACCGCTCGCCGATTCCTTCCTCCGTCAGGTCGCCTAGGAGCCACTCGACGCGTCCGCCGGCCGTGATCTCGTCGTGCGCCCTGCGCGTCTCATCGTTCTCGTTTCGCGTATTCCAGCCGAGCACCCAGTCGTCCGCCTGCAGGCGCTTCGCGATGGCCCAACCGATCCCGGCGTTGGCGCCGGTGACGAGCGCGACTCGCTCCACGGGCGTCACGCTACCCCGGCTGCGAGCCCCCGCAGCCGCTCGGCGAGGCGGTTCAGTCCCCACCGCTCGGCGAGTCCCGCGCCGCGCTCGAAGTCGGGCTCCATGTCGGGGAGCTCCGGAACGGGCGCGTGGTACTGGAGACGCGCGATGCGCAGGTAGAGGCGCAGCTTCTCCTCCTGTTCTCGGAAGAGCCCGTCCTCGATCGCCGCATCGAGGGTCTCGTGCACCTGCAGGATCGTGGCGGCCCGCTTCTCGCCGATCCCCTTCGCCCCGGGAATCCGGTCGGACGGGTCACCTCGGAGTGCGATGAGATCCGGCACTTGCTCCGGATCGACGCCGTAGCGCTCCCGCACCTCCGCAGGGCCGATCCGCTTCATCTCACTGACGCCCTTGACGGGCATGATCAACGTCGTCAGGTTGCTCGCGAGCTGGAAGAGATCCCGGTCGCTGGTCAGGACGAGCGTGGGCCGGCTGGCTTCGTGCTCGCGCTCGACGGCCGCGGCGAGGAAGTCGTCCGCCTCGTAGCCCGGCTCCTTGGCCCAGGCAAACCCGAGCGATTCGACGAGCTCGGGCAGCTTGTCGAGCTGGTTCGTGAGCACGGGCGGAAAGTCACGGCCGGCCTGGTAGACCTCGAGCAGCTCGTGCCGGTAGGTGGGCTCGCCGATCGTGTCGAAGCCGACGAAGACCGCGCGGGGGCGCTCGGCCTCGAACACGGTCAGGAGCATGTTCGCGAAGCCGACGAGCATGTTCGCCTGCGCGCCGCCGGCGTCCTTTATCGACGCCGGAAGGGCGTGATAGGCGCGGTGGGCGAGGGAGTCGCCGTCGACGGCGAGAAGCGGCTGCACGGGCACCAGTATCTCCATCCGGCGGAAGCGAGGACGAGGTGCGTCCTGCTAGGCGGCTTGGAGCACGGCGATCCGCTGCATCAGCTCGTCCGTCGCCGTCCGGGCCGCCTTGCGCCGTGCCGATTCTGTGTCCAGCTGGATCGGCGGGCCGAAACGAACCCGAAGCGGCCCGAGCCGCGCCAGGCGGTCCGTCCCCATGATCCCGACCGGCACCAGTGGCACCCCGGCGGCGAGCGCGATCCGAGCCGCGCCCACGTGCGGCTGGGCGATGTAGCGCTTCCTGAAGCCCTTCGCTCTCCGCGTCCCCTCGGGGAAAATCGCGACGATCCCGCCCGCGCGCGCGAGCCGGACCGCGGTCCGGAACGACTCGGCGTCGCGCTCACCGCGGCGGACCGGGAAGGCGCCGCAGCCTTCGAGGATCGGCTTCAGGGCGGGGTTGTAGAGCTCCGCTTTCGCCATGAAGTGCACGGACCTCGGGTAGAGCGCGAGCCCGAGCGGCCACGGATCGAAGGCCGAAACGTGGTTCGCGGCGAGCACGAATCCACCCTCGGGAGGGAGGTCTTCCACACCCTCGGCACGAAGTCGATACAGGGCGAACACGACTGGCTTGGACAGGTTCGCGATCATGCGATAGAGCGGTGGAGGGCTGTTCCGTCCGGCCACTAGCGGCATTCTGTCTGTTCGCTACCGTGTCTCGAAGATGGCAAAAACACTTGTAATCGCAGAGAAACCGTCGGTTGGACGGGATCTCGCATCCGTCCTTCCCGGCTCCTTCAAGCAGGCGAAGAACAAGACCGCGCTCGTCGGGGACGAGTACATCGTCTCCTGGGCGGTCGGACACCTCGTCGGCCTCGCCGAGCCCGACGCCTACGACGCCAAGTACAAGAAGTGGCGCTTCGGCGACCTTCCGATCGTCCCGAAGAAGTGGAAGCTCGTCCCGAACGACGACCGCGCGAAGAAGCAGCTTTCGGCCGTCCACAAGCTGATTAAGGATCCGGAGATCGAACGGATCGTGAACGCGTGCGACGCCGGCCGGGAGGGGGAGCTGATCTTCGCGTACCTCTACGAGACGTCGAAGTCGGACAAGCCGGTCGAGCGCCTCTGGCTGAACTCGATGACGAAGAAGGCGATCGAGGACGCGTTCGGAAAGCTGCGGCCGGCCGCGGAGCTCGAGCTCCTCGAGCAGGCGGCCCGGTCGCGGAACGAGGCGGACTGGCTCGTTGGCATGAACGCGACGCGCGCGGCGACGATCCGCCTGCGCTCGGCGTTCGACGGCGCTGTCTCGCTCGGGCGTGTCCAGACTCCCACGCTCGCGCTCGTGGCGCGCCGGGAGAAGGAGATCCGTGCCTTCGTCCCCGAGCCGTACTGGCTGGTGGAGGCGCGCTTCGCGGCGCGCGAGGACCGCCTCTACCTGGGGCGGTACCTCGGCGGCAAGCGCATCCCCGAGGACGAGGCGGCCGCGATCGTCGCCGATGTCGAAGGCAAGCCGGGCGAGATCACAAAGCTCGAGAAGAAGGAGGAGCGCGAGCAACCGCAGCTCCTCTACGACCTCACGAGCCTCCAGCGCCACGCGAACAACCTCTTCGGCTTCTCTGCCCGACGCACGCTCGCGGCCGCGCAGAAGCTCTACGAGGACAAGAAGGCAATTACCTACCCGCGCACGAACTCGCGCTTCCTGCCCGGCGACATGATCGGCGAGATCAAGCCGACCGCCTCTTTCGTGGGGCGGAACGGCGAATACGCCCAGGCCGCGCGCTACGTAACGGCCCTCGAAAAGCTGCCGCTCGGCCGCGTCGTGAACGACAAGAAGGTCGAGGACCACCACGCGATCATCCCGACGAAGTCCGAGCACGACCTCGGACGGATGGACGAAGACGAGCGGAAGATCTACGACCTCGTCGCGAAGCGGTTCCTCGCGGTGTTCCATCCGGAGGCCGTCTACGAGCGCACGCGGATCGAGACCACCGTCTCGGAGCGCGTCTTCCGGACGAGCGGCCGCGTGCTGATCGAGGCCGGCTGGAAGGCGGTCTACGGCGAGGAGGCGCGCGGTCCCGATGCGGGCGACGACGACTCGGGCGGCGACCAGTCGCTCCCGCCGCTCGACCAGGGCGAGGCGGTCGAGACGCTGCACGTCGAGTCGATCCGCAAGGAGACGCAACCGCCGAGGCGCTTCACGGAGGCCTCCCTTCTGGCCGCGATGGAAACGGCCGGGAAGGACATCCAGGAGGCCGAGCTTCGCGAGGCGATGAAGGACTCGGGAATCGGCACGCCCGCGACGCGAGCGTCCATCATCGAGCGCCTGATCGCGGTCGGCTACATCGAGCGCGACGGCCGCGCCCTCCACGCGACCGAGAAGGGCGTCCAGGTCATCGACCTTCTCGGCGAGCATCCGCTGACGTCGGCCGAGCTCACGGGCGAGTGGGAGCACCGCCTCGGCCGGATCGAGCACGGCGAGGACAGCCGCAAGGCGTTCATGGGCGACATTGTCAAGTTCACGGAAGAGACGATTCAGGAGCTCGACAAGCTGAAGGACGTCAAGGTCGAGCGCGCGAACCTCGGCCCCTGTCCGGTCTGCGGCCGGGACGTGATCGAGAACCGCAAGGGCTACTCGTGCTGGACGAAGGACGATCCGGGGTGCGGCTTCGTCATCTGGAAGCGGACCGCCGGGAAGATCCTCCCGCAGGCGGTCGTCCGCGAGCTCATGGCGACCGGAAAGACCGAGAAGCAGGTGACCGGCTTTCGGAGCCGCTCGGGCAAGACGTTCCGCGCGAAGCTCGCGCTAGTCCAGGACGATGCCGGGAAATGGCGTGTTGAGTTCGACGAGGAATGGGCGCGTCAGCCGGGTCCCGAACCACCGGCAGAAGCCGTCCCCGCGGGCGTTGGCACCGAATAGCCGACGTCTGGGAAGTTGTTCGGTTAACGGCCGGTTAAGGTCTGTCCAACCTCTAGACGCCCCCAGGGAATCGGTCATACGCTCCGAACGTTTGGAGCGTGGGAGCCGTCTAAATGAACGGACCCCGAGATCCGCGGGGCTCGTTTATGCGAAAGGAAAGTAAGCACCCTTTGTCTAACTCCATGCACGAGGCGCTGGACACCCTGCAGGGGCGCTCTCTCGTCGAGAGCGCCGAGGAGCGCGGCTACGTCGAGCCGGCCGATCTCGAGGCGCTCGCGCTCGAGCTCGACCTCGGCGACCAGGAGCTCGCGGACATCACCCAGGACCTCGAATCGATCGGACTCGACGTCGGCGCGCCGCGAGAAGACGCGGCGCCGGCCGCCCAGCCGACCATCGCGATCGGCGCGGGCGACAGCCTGCAGCTCTTTCTCGCTGACGTCGGACGTCACAAGCTGCTGACCGCGGCTGACGAGGTCATCCTGGCCAAGCAGATCGAGAAGGGCGACGAGCGCGCAAAGCGGCGGATGATCGAGTCGAACCTCCGCCTCGTGGTGTCGATCGCCAAGGGTTACCGGGGCCTGGGCGTCCCGTTCCTCGACCTGATCCAGGAGGGCACCCTCGGCCTGAACCGCGCGGTGGAGAAGTTCGACTGGCGCCGCGGGTTCAAGTTCTCGACCTACGCGACCTGGTGGATCCGCCAGTCGGTCCAGCGCGCGGTCGCGAACAACGCCCGAACGATCCGCGTCCCCGTGCACGTCGTCGAGCGCCAGCAGAAGCTGAGCAGGGCCGCGCGCCGGCTCGAGGTGGAGCTGGGTCGCGAGCCGACGAAGGACGAGCTCGCGGAGGCGACCGGTCTCCCGGTGCAGCATGTCGACGAGGCGCTCGGCGCCGCGCAGGCGTCGGTCTCTCTGAACCAGTCGGTCGGCGCCGACGACGAGGGTGAGCTCGGAGACCTCTTCGCCGACCGCGAGGCGATCGACCCCTTCGACGAGGCCGAGGAAGCGCTTCGGAAGCAGGGTGTCCGCCGGGCGCTCGATGCGCTCCCCGAGCGTGAGCGCCGGATTCTGGAGCTCCGCTTCGGCTTCGAGGGCGAGCCCTGGACGCTCGAAGCGATCGGACACGAGCTCGGCCTGACGCGGGAGCGCGTGCGACAGCTGGAAAGCCAGGCCCTCGCGCGGCTCGCGGCGATTCGCGACCTCGCGTCCGTCGCAGCCGCATAGCGGCCCGAAACACGGGTTTCCGGGGGACGCTGTTCCCTCGAATTAGGGGGTGGTTGCTCTAAAGAGGGACGCGCGGCACGCCGATGCCACATCCGTCATGGACGCCGCCCAGCGCAAGGACATCCTGAGCCGCTACCTGGACCATTCTCGCCG
>Ga0126312_10000265_pt1 | contig 28667 bp, 23 predicted proteins | sample Plot104A_FD_92537 | JGI IMG/M metagenome (GOLD analysis project Ga0126312, IMG submission 92537) | Serpentine soil microbial communities from UC McLaughlin Reserve, CA, USA - Plot104A | ecosystem: Environmental > Terrestrial > Soil > Grasslands | place: USA: UC McLaughlin Reserve, Lake County... | reverse complement strand
GGGCGGCGTGCTGATCCTCTTCGGCGGCATGTCGGTCCTGGCGCTGATGGCCGTGCCGGTACAGGATGGTGCGACCGCGCTCGGGGGCCGGTACGCGGAGGCTCCTGTGCTCGGCGTCGTCTCCGCCTTCGACCCCGCCTGGGTGCAGCACGCGTTCCGCTACACGGTCGGCGCAATGGGCGTCATCGTCCTCATCCAGGCGAGCAACGGGCAGATGCTCGGCATCTCGCGCCTCTCCTACTCGCTGGCCCGCAACCGCCAGGTGCCGAGCCTCGTCGGCCGCCTGCACGAACGCCGCGGCACGCCCTACATCGCGATCGGGATCGCGGCCGTGCTCGCCTTCGCGCTCATCCTCCCCGCCGACGTCGACTTCCTCGCCGGCACCTTCGCCTTCGGCGCGATGCTCAGCTTCACGCTCGCCCACGTCTCGATCATCGTCCTCCGCTTCACGGAGGCCGATCGGCCACGCGCGTTCCGGGTCCCGCTCTCCGTGCCGGTAGGTGGCGGATCGATCCCCATTCCGGCTGCGGTCGGGGCCCTGCTCAGCGCCGTGGGCTGGGTAAGCGTGATCCTCCTTCACGAGGGCGCGCGCTTGGCGGGGCCCGCCTGGATGGCGGCCGGGATCACCCTCTATGTCATCTACAGGCGCGGGCAGGACAAGCCGCTGCGCAAGCGCTTCACCATCCCCGAGGCGGCCCTGAAGGAGGAGCCGGAGGTCGAGTACGGCAGCATCCTGGTCCCGGTCTTGGGGGAGCAGCTCGACGACGACATCGTCGGCACGGCCGGCCGCCTGGCGGCGGAGCAGGCGGAGGAGGGCGAGGGCGGCGCCGTGCTCGAGGCACTCTACGTGTTCGAGATTCCGATGTCGCTGCCTATCGACGCCCGGGTGCCCGAGGACCGGGTGGAGGAGGCCAAACGCGTGCTCGCGCGCGCCAAAGAGGTCGGCGAGGAATACGAGGGGGTTGAGGTGGCCACCGCCATGGTGCGCGGCCGCGCCGCCGGGGCGGCGATCGTGGCCGAGGCGAAGCGGCGCGGGGTCGAGGCGATCGTGCTCGCCGCGGAGCAGCCGAGCCGGATCCGCGGAGGGGCGCTGCTCGGCGGCCATGGCAGGGTGCGCGACCGCTTCGTGGGGGAGACCACGCGCTACGTGGTGGAGAAGGCCCCGTGCAAGGTGATCTTGACCGCCCCGCCCTCGAGCGACGCCGGCCTGGCGGTAAGGGAGGGCGTCGCCCCGTAATAGACCCATAAAGGGGACATATTTCTGCCCCACCGGTTGTATTGTGGGCCGCGTATGTTCGTCCTCATCGTCGGGTGCGGCCGGGTGGGCTCGGCGATCGCCAAGCAGATGCTCAGCGAGGGCCACGAGGTCTCGGTCCTGGACGAGGATCCCGAGGCGATCGCGCTGCTCAACCGCGACCAGACCGAGACCTGGGAGGAGATCGGCGGCCGCTTCACGGTCGGGACGGCGCTCGAGATAGACGCGCTGCTCGAGGCCGGCATCGAGCACGCGGACGCCTTCGTCGCCTCCACCGACGGCGACAACACCAACCTCGTGATCGCCCAGATCGCGCGGCGCCGCTTCAACGTCGACCGCGTCGTGGTCCGCGTGCTCGACCCCTACCGCGCCAAGTGGTATGCCGAGCAGGGCCTGCAGACGATCTGCCCGACCCAGACCGCCATCGAGCTGCTCGAGGCGGCGGTCCGCGGGCAGATCAAGTTCGAGGGGGTCGCGGGCTAGTGGCCGTCCCTGGACCTTCGCACCCGTCTACGCGCCACGAGCCTTCGCCCGGGAGACGCCACTAGATGTACGTCGTCATCGTCGGCGCGGGCAAGGTCGGCTGGAACCTGGCGCGCGAGCTGATCCAGAAGCGCCACGAGGTGACCCTCGTCGAGTCCGACCTCCAGCGCTACAGCGTCGTGGAGGAGGAGCTCGAGCACAGCGTCCAGTACGGCGACGGCTCCGAGCTCTGGGTCCTCGAGCGGGCCGGGATCGAGCGCTCCGATCTCGTGATCGCGGTTACCGGCGACGACGAGGACAACATCCTGATCTCCCAGGTCGCCCGGGAGAAGTACGCGGTAGAGCGGATCGTCGCCCGCTGCAACAACCCCCGCAACCTCCAGCACTTCGAGCTGCTCGGGATCAAGCCGGCGGTATCGGCCACGGACCTCATCCTCCGGCTGATCGAGCACGAGGTCCCCAAATACGGCCTCGTCCACCTTCTCGACCTTCCCCAGGAGAGGCTCGAGATCATCGAGCTCGAGGTCGGCCCCGGCGCGGCCGGCGCCGGCAAGAAGGTCAAGGAGCTCGGCCTGCCCGACGGCTCGCTCGTGATCTCGATCCTGCGCGACGGCCAGGGCTTCGTCCCCTCGGGCGACTCGCTGGTCCAGGAAGGTGACGAGGTGCTCGTCGTCCTCGACGTCGGCCTCGAGTCACAGGTCACCCAACGGTTCGCGGGGCGCTCGGAGGCCGCCTGACAGGTGGCTGACCGCTCCGTCGACTATCTCCTGATCGGCGGCGGCCTGGCGGCGGCCAACTGCGCGCGCTGGCTGCGCGAGGAGGGCGGCACCGACAGCTCCGTCTTGCTCGTGGGACGCGAGCCCGACCCGCCCTACAACCGCCCGCCCCTTTCGAAGGGCTACATGCAGGGCAAGGAATCGCGCGAGGACGCCCTCTTCCGCCCGGATGAGTGGTGGGAGGAGCAGAAGATCGACCTGATGACGCGCACCAGTGTCATGAAGCTCGACACCTCGGAGCGGGTGGCGACGCTCTCCAACAAGGAGTCGGTGTCGTTCGACAAGGCGCTGGTCGCGACCGGCGCGAACGTGCGCCGCCTCCGGGTCGACGGCTGCGACCTCGAGGGGATCCATTACCTGCGCGCGTTCGCCAACTCCACGGCCATCCGCGACGACGCGCGCCAGTCCGAGCACGTCGTGATGATCGGGGGCAGCTACATCGGCACGGAGGTGGCGGCCTCGCTCGCCGCCTCCCAAGGGAAGCGCTGCTCGATCGTGATGATGGAGGACGTCACCCTCGAGCGGCAGTTCGGCAAGGAGGTCGGCGGCTTCTTCCAGGGTGTCCTCGAGGAGCACGGCGTGGAGATCCACGGCGGTCAGGAGCTGGAGCGCTTCGAGGGCTCGGGCCGTGTCCAGAAGGTGGTCACCAAGGGCGGCCTCGAGGTCGAGTGCGACTGCGTGGTCATCGGCGCCGGCGTGGTGCCGGACGTGGCGCTGGCCAAGGCCGCCGGCCTCGAGATCGGCGAAGCCGGCGGGGTCAAGTGCTCGTCCACGCTCGAGAGCTCGGTGCCGGGCATCTACGCGGCCGGCGACATCTGCGAGTACGACAGTCCCGTGCACGGCAAGGCCATGCGCATCGAGCATTGGGACGTGGCCTTCAACCAGGGCAAGACAGCGGCGCTCAACCTGCTCGGCACGCGGACCGAGCACGACGTGGTGCCCTACTTCTTCTCGGATCTGGCGGACTGGTCCTCGATGGAGTACGTCGGCCCCGGCTCCGGCGACGTGGTGGTCCGCGGCTCGCTGGACGACGGCGAGTTCACCGCGTTCTACCTGGACGAGAGCCGCGCGGTCGCCGCCCTGACGGTGGGTCGCTCGGACGACCTGGAGCAGGCGACCCGGTTCATAAAGGAGGGCGCATCGCCTGACGCCGGCGCGCTGGCGGACGTCGACACCGACCTGGGCGATCTCTGATCGGGCCGACGCGCCCGCCAACGCGGCCCAATCCACTTGAGCTCGGCGCGGCGGCGGATTAGCTTAGGCCGCACATGCGGAGCTCCCGACTGACCATTTGGAGGCTGACCGGTTGCCTCGCGGCGGCGGCCTTGCGCTGAGCGCGTGCGGCGGCGACGACGAGAAGAGCGCCGACACGACTCCGAGCACCGAGACGCAGACGACCGAGACGACCGCCGCGAAGGCGGCCAGGACGATCGGTCTCGAGGAGTCCGAGTTCAAAAGATCGATCCGAAGACCGTGAAGGTCGACAAGCCCGGCAAGGTGACCTTCGAGGTGAAGAACGTCGGCTCGGTCGTTCACGCGCTCGAGGTCGAGGGACCGAACGGCGAGGCCAAGACAAAGGACATCCAGCCGGGTCAGGCCGCCAAGCTGACGGTCGATCTGTCCAAGGCCGGCACCTACGAGATGTACTGCCCGATCGACAATCACAAGGCGCAGGGGATGACCGGCGAGATCACGGTCGCCGGCGGCGGAACCAGCACCGATGATTCCAGTGGCCAGAGTCGCGACAGTGGCACGTCCACCGCCGAGGGCGGTTCGACCACGGGCGGCAGCGCGACGACCAGCGGCGGCACTGGCGGCTCGACCACGGGTGGCGGCGGTGGCGGAAGAACCACGACCGGGGGCGGCGGCGGCGCGACTACGGGCGGGGGCGGCCAAGGCGGTGGCGGCACGACCGGCGGTCAAGGCGGTGGCGGCCAGGGTGGCGGAGGCGGCGGCGGCCAAGGCGGCGGAGGCGGCGGCGGCCAAGGCGGCGAGGGCGGCGGTCCCTAAGCAGCGAGCCGCGCCGAACGCCGCAGTAGCTCGAACGCCTACTTTCGTCAGGTCTTACTGGGGACCAGGGATTTGAACCCCAACTTCGACATCCAGAGTGTCGCGTGCTGCCGTTACACCAGTCCCCAACGGCGGTCCAGTATAGGAGCCGCCCGGCCTTCGGCGGACGCGGCAAATCTGTCCGATCGGGCCGGGAACATACGTTCGTGTCCACGGGTGTGCGCGAAGCGATCGAAGCGCTGCTGGGCAAGGGCCTGTCGGTCAACGCAATCGCCCGGCGGCCCGGCCTAGCGGGACCGACGGTCCAGTACCACGCGGAACGCATCCGCGCGGATCAGCGGACGCACGCACACACGGCAGAGCCCCCGCAGCCGGCGCCCCTCGGGCGTACACAGATCCGTAGCCGAGATCGTGTGGGCGAGCTTCTAGCCGCCGGGCTGGCGCGCGCCGAGATCGCGCGCCGGCTCGGCCTGAGCAGCGCGACCGTCTCGTATCACGCGCGACGGCTCGGCGAGGACCTGGATCTCCGCTGTGCCCGTCGCTACCACTGGACGGCGATTCAGGCGTACCACGACCTAGGTCACAGTGTCCGCAAGTGCCAGGAGAAGTTCGGTTTCTCGAGGCAGACGTGGCACGAAGCGGTGAAGCGCGGCGCGCTGGTCACGCGACCGGCTGCGCTGCCCCTCGACGAGTTGCTAGTCGCCGGGGAGTACCGGAGCCTCCACAGCATCAAGCTGCGACTTCTAAAGGAAGGCGTGAAGGAATCCCACTGTGAGAGCTGCGGGCTCACGGACTCGCGCGGGGGCCCCATCTCGGTCGCCCTACATCACGTCAACGGAGATCGCAACGACAACCGGCTCCTGAACCTCCAGCTCCTCTGCCCGAACTGCCACAGCCAGACCGACACGTTCTCGGGAAGGAACGGACGTGTAGCCGCGTAATCCGCCTACGCCGCGGCCTGCTCGGCCCAGTCGCGGTAAAGGCGCGCGTAGGCGCCGTCGGCCTCGAGCAGCTCCTCGTGGGTGCCCTGCTCGGCGATGCGGCCGTGCTCCAGCACCACGATCCGGCCGGCGCTCCTGATCGTGGACAGGCGATGCGCGATCACGATGGCGGTGCGACCGGCGAGCAGCCTGCGCAGCCCCTGCTCGATCTGGGACTCGGTGCGCACGTCCACGTTCGAGGTCGCCTCGTCCAGGATGAGGATTCGCGGGTCCGCCGCCGCCGCGCGGGCGAAGGCGACGAGCTGGCGCTGGCCGGCGGAGAGGTGACCGCCGCGCTCGCCCACCTCGGTGTCGTAGCGCTCCGGCAGTCGCGAGATGAAGTCGTGCGCGCCGACCGCGCGGGCGGCGGCGGCCACGTCCTCGTCGCTCGCGTCGGGCCGGCCGAAGGCGATGTTGTCGCCGATGGTGCCGGAGAAGAGGAAGCCCTCCTGCGGTACGACCCCCAGGCGCGAGCGCAGCGAGCGCTGCGCCAACGAGCGCAGGTCGACGCCGTCGAGCAGGATCCGGCCCCGAGTCGGGTCGTAGAAGCGGGCCACGAGCTTGGCGAAGGTCGACTTGCCGGCGCCCGTGGCGCCCACCAGGGCGACCGTCTGCCCCGGCGGCACTGTCAGCGACAGGTCGCGAAGGGCGACCGACTTGCCGTCGTCGTACGAGAACGACACGTCCTCGAACCGGAGCTCGCCGCGCACCTCGGCGACCTCACGGGCGTCCGGCCGGTCGGTGATCTCGGGCTCCTGCTCGAGCAGGTCGAAGATCTTGTCCAGCGCGGCCATTCCCGCCTGGTAGGTCGTGTAGAGCTGCGAGAGCTGCTGGATCGGGTCGAAGAAGGTGTTGAGGTAGAAGACGAAGGAGGCGAGAACGCCGATGGTCAGGTTGCCGTCGAGCACCTGGTTCCCGCCGTAGACGAGGATCGCTGCCGTCGCGACGGCCGAGAGCAGCTCGACCGCCGGGAAATAGGCCGCGTTGAGGTAGACGGTCCGCATGTTGGCGTCGCGGTTCTCGTCGTTGAGGTCGGCGAAGCGAGCCTTGTGACGCGGCTCCTGCCCGAACGCTCGAACGACGCGTACGCCGGAGAGGGTCTCCTGGAGATAGGCGGTGACGAGCGCGATCTTCTCCCGCGTGAGGCGATACGCGTTCGCGGACGCGATCCGGAAGATCACGCTGCCGACGAGCAGCACCGGGAAGGTCAGGAACGTGACCAGGGCGAGCCCCGGGTCCATCGCCACGAGGATCGCCGCGGTCCCGACCAGGGTCAGAGTCGAGGAGAAGAGGGTGACCACGCCGTCGGTGACGAGCTGGTCGAGCGCCTGGACGTCGTTGGTGATGCGCGAGATGACGACGCCGGCCCTGTTGCGCTCGTAGAAGCCGACGGACAGCCGCTCGAGATGCTCGAACAGCGTGGAGCGAAGGTCCTGCAGCGCCCGCTGGCCGACCCAGCTGACCAGATAGGTCTGGGCGTAGGTCGCGAACCCGTTGATCACCGCCGCGGCTATGAAGAGCACGAGGATCACGGTCAGGGCGCCCTTGTCGCCGGCCCGGATGCCGTCGTCGATGGCCCGCCCCGCCAGGTAAGGCGGGGCGAGCGAGGCGCCGGTCGCGAGCAACAGCGCCACCATGGCCAGCGCCGCGCGGCGGCGGTAGGGCCGCAGCAGCGCGATCAGCTTGCGCAGGCGGCGGCCGCGGCGCTCGTCGCCGCGCAGGACCCGCCAGATGTCACGGGCGCGCGTGCTCACAGGCCCGCCACCTCGGGCTCGGCCGGCTTGCGGTTCAGGAAGACCTGGTCGGGCAGGCCCTTCTCCGCGATCTCTCGATAGAGATCGGATTCCTCGAGCAGCTCCTCGTGGGTGGCGTGCGCCGCGATGCGGCCGCCCTCGAGCACAGCGATCTCGTCGGCGAGCGCGATCGTCGACAGCCGGTGCGCGATCACGAACGTCGTGCGGCCCGCCATCACCTCGCGCAGCGCGCCCTTGATCTGGCTCTCCGTCGTGGCGTCGACGCTCGAGGTCGCGTCGTCGAGGACCAGGATCCGCGGCTCTGTCAGCAGCGCCCGGGCGATCGCCACCCGCTGCCGCTGCCCGCCTGAGAGTGTCAGGCCACGCTCGCCGACGAGGGTGTCGAGGCCGTCGGGGAGGGAGTCGACCAGCTCCCCGAGCCCAGCGCGCGCGGCGGCCGCGATTACCTCTCCGTCCGAGGCCTCCGGCCGCGCGTAGGCGATGTTCTCCCGCAGCGAAGCCGAGAACAGGAACGCATCCTCGGAGACGACCGCCACCTGGTGCCGCAGTGACGCGGGGTCGAGCGAGCGGACGTCGACGCCGTCGACGCGGACGCTGCCCTCGGTCACGTCGTAGAGCCGCGGGATCAGGAGGACGAGCGTGCTCTTGCCGGACCCGGTTGGACCGACCAGCGCGACCGTCCGTCCCGGCGCCACGTCGAGATCGACATCGCGCAGGACGGGATCGCCACCGTCGTAGGCGAAGGTAACGTCGCGAAGCTCGACGTGGCCACCGCCCTCGGGAAGCGGACGGGCATCCGGGGCGGGCATTAGGCGCGGCTCGCGGTCGAGGATCTCGAACACCCGGGCACCCGAGGCGACTGCCCGCTGAGCCATCCCGAGGGCGATGCCGAGCATTCGCATCGGCGTGGTCAGGAGCAGGACGTAGCCGTAGAACGCGACGAAGTCGCCGATGCTGATCGTCCCGTCGATGGCCTGCCGGCCGCCCACGACCAGGAGCGCGGCGAGGCCGAGCTGGGGGAGGAAGCCGATCAGCGGGCTGTAGAAGGCGCGCAGCCGGGCGGACAACATCGACTGGTCGAAGACGCGCTTGACGGCGTGGTCGAAGCGGCGGAGCTGGCGCTGCTCGCGCGCGAACGCCTTGACCACGCGGATACCGGACACGTTCTCCTCGGCCTCCGCGGTGAGCTCGGCGATCCGCTGCTGGACCTCCCGCGACGCCGGCCGGTTGCGGCGGCCGTACCGGGACGCCACCCAGATCACGACCGGCATCGGCGCCAGCGAGACCAGGGCGAGGTCGACGTTGACGGCCAGCATCACGCCGGCGGCAATCAGGATCGTGAGCGCCGACTGCGCCATGAAGATGAGGCCGTAGCCGAGAAAGAAGCGCACCGCTTGGAGGTCCACGGTCGAGCGCGACATGAGCTGTCCGGTCTGCTGGCTGTCGAAGAAGGCGAGCTCGAGCGAGTGGAGGTGTGAGTAGATGCGGTTGCGCAGGTCGTACTCGACCCCGAGCGAGACCCGGCCCGCGACAAGCCGGCGAACCACGCTGAAGCTGAGGCGCACGACCGCAGCGGCCACGACGGCCACTGCGAGCGGCCACAGGTCGCCGCCGCCGTGGCGAATCTCGTCGACGGTGCGCCCGACGAGATAGGGGATGAGGACGCCGGTCCCCATGGCGGCGGCCGCGAGAGCGAAGGAGGCGATCACCCCGCCCCGGTACGGGCGCAGGAACCCGAGCAGCCGCAAGAACGTCCTCATCCGCCCTTACTTTACTTTATGAAGTGCACCGCAACCCTTGACGGGGCGTGGGTTTGGGTGCGGTTGGTGGCTCGCCTCCCCGTAGTCCTCCGCGTCCTCGTGCTCGCATGCCTTCTCGGCATCCTGCCAGCGGCCGCCGCGTGGGGCCAGGAGCGTCCGAAGAACGGCCGGATCGCGTTCTCCGCGAAGCGGGATGGCGCGCGCGTGATCTACACGCGACGCTCCAACGGGACCGGGCTACGGCTCGCCCAGACTGGCCGCGGTTCGGACGATCCCGCCTTCTCGTCCCGCGGCAAGCGGCTGCTGTTCACGCGCCGCGGCGACGATGGGGCCCAGGTGTGGATCTCGTATCTGGACGGCACGGGCGAGCGGGCGCTGACGGCGGGCCCAAGAGACGGGATGGCGCAATGGTCGGCGAAGGGCGACCAGGTCGCGTTCGCTCGAGGCAGGCGGGGCCGGCGGGACATCTACAGCATCTTCGCCGACGGAACGCGCCTCCAACGGTTGACACCGAGCCGACTCGACGACCATTCGCCCAGCTGGTCGAAGAAGAGCAAGATCGCGTTCGTCCGGACGAGCCGCGGCCGCAGCCGCGTCTATGTGATCCCGGCCGTCGGCGGGACCGCACGTCGGCTTGACGGCACGAAGACCAGCGAGGTGAGCCCCGCGTGGTCGCCGACCGGCAAGACGATCGTCGTGTCGCGCGGCCGGCGCGGGCATCGCGACCTGTACCTGGTGACCGCCGACGGGTCACATTCCCGTCGTCTCACGAGCGTCCCGGGCGATGAGGTCGATCCGGCCTGGTCTCCGGACGGCAGCCGCATCGTCTTCACGCACAAGCGCGGCGGCAGACAGCGGGTCTACCTGATGAAGGCGAGGGGCAAGCCGATTCGGCGCCTGTCGGCTCGGAGCGTGCGCGTCCGCCGGCTCACGAAGGCTTCCTCACGCTCCGGCTTCCCAACCTGGCAGCCCGCCGGCCTCGCACTCGTGGTGGCCGCCGCCGGCGACATCGCCTGCGACCCAACGGCCTCCAACTTCAACGGCGGCGAGGGCGTTCCCGGATCGTGCCGGCAGAAGCTGACGTCCGACCTGCTCCTCCGTGACGACCTGACGAGCATCTTCGCGCTCGGCGACACCCAGTACGAGGACGGGACGCTCGCCAAGTTCCAGACGTCCTACGAGCGGTCGTGGGGGAGGATGAGGCTCCTGACGAAGCCGGTAGTCGGGAACCACGAGTACAGGACGCCGGGTGCAGCCGGCTACTTCGACTACTTCAACGGTGTCGGCCAGCAGACCGGAGCCGCCGGCGACCGCAGGCAGGGCTTCTACAGCTTCGACATCGGCAGCTGGCACATCATCACCCTGAACTCCGAGTGCCGCCACATCGGGGGATGCGGCGCCGACTCACCGCAGATGAGCTGGCTCCGGAGCGACCTCGCCGCCCACTCATCGGCCGCATGCACGATGGCGCTCTGGCACCGGCCGCACTTCACCTCCGGAAGTCACAGGGACGTGCCCGGGGGCGGCGAGACCTCCGAGGGCAACGACATGGGCGACATGGTCCCGGCGTGGTCGCTCCTCTACAACAACAACGCGGACGTGATCCTCAACGGCCACGAGCACTTCTACGAGCGCTTCACCCCGCTGACCCCAGCCGGCGTCTCCGATCCCGGCCGCGGCATCCGGGAGTTCATCGCCGGGATGGGCGGCAAGAGCCGCTTTGGCTTCCCCGAGCCTCAGCCGACCAGCGAGTTCCGCTCGAACGGGTTCTACGGCGTCCTACGAATGACCCTTCGCGACGGCCGCTACGACTGGCAAGCCGTTCGCGCGCCGAGCGGCGGGATCGTGGACTCCGGCACGGACCGCTGCCACTAGCCGGCACGGCCGCGCCCTGCCGCGGAGCGCTGGCTACGTACCCATATCGAGGACTGACTCATCGATTTCTCGTACCCGCACGGCCCATCCGCGCTGGATCTCATAGATGTCGGTATCTCTGAGCTCTACGTCCACCCCGCTGGCGACGCCTCGACCACGGGTGATCGCGTGGATCACGATCTGCCCATCGCCGCGATCGATGATTCTCTCCGGCCTGCTCTCCCACCACTCCCAGGAGTTGGCCCAGCGGGTTCCATACCAGTCCACGACGGCACGGCGACCGTGGAGCACCTCGGCGTCAGGAAAGCTCGCCGGTGTACGCCATTCGACGTTCGGGTGAAGCTGGACGAAAGCAGCCTCGAAGTCGCCACGGCTGAAGGCCTCGTACGCCATCCGGAATGACTGCGAGACAAGACTCCGTCTGATCCGGCTTTCCGGCGGGAGGAGCAGGACACCGCGATTCACGAATGCTCCGAGCGCGGGGAAGCGGACCAGAAGGCGCTCTCGGAGGCTGCGGCGAGGTCTCAACCCGCGCGAGCCTAAAGCAGTCGCTCACCCTCGGCTGGCGCGTTCCGCAACGAGGACACCGGATGCGACTCACGCCGTCCAGGCGCTGCTGGATGAGCTCGGCGCTACGCGCGACTGATCTGCGCGCCGAGCAGCTCGTCGTAGACCTCGCCGAGCCGGTGCCGTCCGAACCGGTAGTCAGCGTTCGCCACTGCCCAGTCCCGGGCCGCCGAAGGCAGGTGCTCGGAGTGCCGCTGCGCCAACGCGGCCGCCAACCCTTCCGCCACCCGGGCGGCGTCGGACTCGACCAGCCGGACTGCATCCGTGTCGCCATGGCGCTCGCGCAGCTGGGGGATGTCGGCGACGACCACTGGAGTCCCACAGGCGAGGCACTCGTCCACGGACCGGGGCGCGCAGTCAGGGCGGGCGAGCGAGACCCCGACGTCCGCCGCTTGGAAGAAGAGCGGCATCTCCGCCGGCGGTACGTCGCCCACGACGTGGATGGCGTCGTCCTCCTGCGCGCGAGCGAGCTCGCCGGCGACGTCGGGGTGGGGCGGCCGCGCGCCATACGCGATCATGAGCTCGGCATCGGGGCAGCCGTCGCTTCCGCCCGCGACGTGCGGGCGGCCGTCTACCACCTGCCGGATCCCGCACTCATCCCACTCGCGCTTCTGCTCAAGCTTCGCGGCGCCCGGGTGATCTACGACGCCCACGAGGACCGGCCGAGGCAGGCGCTAACCAAGTACAGGGCACTCGGGCGACCGCTCGTCGGCATCGTGACCTCCCTGACGTGGCGCACGCTAGAGGGCGCGAGCAAGCTTTTCGTCGACCGCTTCATCGCGGTCACGCCGCATATCGCGGCGCGCTTTCCCGCGGCACGGACCACGGTCGTCCGCAACTACCCGCGGATCGAGGAGTTCGCCCGCGGGCGGCGGAGCCTGCCGCCCTACGCGAGCAGGCCGAACGATGTCGTCTACACCGGCGCCGTCCGCGAATTCAACGGAGTTGAGGTCATGGTCGAGGCGATGGGGCTGCTTCCAGACGACCTCGACGCACGGTTGCTGCTTGTCGGTGATTTCTGCCGGGCCGGCCCGGGCCTCCGAGCGGAGCTGGAGCAGCTGCCGGGCTGGGAGCGCGTCCACGCGCTCGGTCCGCGGCCGCGCGTCGAGATGGTCGAGATACTCGCGGGAGCCAAGATCGGTCTCTCGCTCTACGGGCCTCGGCCCGAGCAGGTGCACGCGATCGGCAACAAGACGTTCGAGTACATGGCTATCGGCCTGCCCGTAGTCGCCTCGGACTTCCCCGTCTGGCAGGAGGTGGTGCGCGACCGCGGGGCCGGGCTCACGGTCGATCCGACGGACCCGCGCGAGGTGGCCAGGGCGATCCGCCATCTGCTCGCGCATCCGCGGGAGGCCGAGGCGATGGGCGCTGCCGGCGCGGAAGCTGTGGCGTCGGAGTTCAATTGGAGCAGCGAGGGAGAGCGACTCGTGCGCCTATACGACGAGCTCCTCGAAAGGACGGTCGTACGTGAGCCGGCCCGCCTCGAGCGTCAGCGCTCGGCGGCATGACGCCTCGGGTCGCGCCGGTCGGCCCGCGGCGACGACGCGGTCTAGTCAGCCCGGCGGCAGTTGGTTAGGCTGGCCGCTCTGAGCCTCACCGCGGTCAGCAACAAGCAGGGCATCCTGGGCGAGCAGGCCGAACGCGCCCCCGTGGTAGATCACCTGCCGTTCTACTACAGCATCCACCTCAACAAGCCCTGCAACCAGCGCTGCATCATGTGCGTGCCTGGCTTCGACCATGCCCGGGACGTGCTCCCTTTCGATGCTTTCGCCTCGCTGTTCGAGCAGATCGAGCCCTACGCCGAGCACGTCACGCTGATCGGAGGCGAGACGTTCATGTACCCCTCGATCGCGGAGGCCCTCGAGCTGCTCGGGCGGGGCTCGGTCGAGGTCACGATCAACACCAACGCGACGATGTTGAACGACCGGGTGATTCCCGGGCTTCTGGGCCTTCACGCGCTCAACCTCAAGTGCTCGATCCACGCGGCCACGCCGGCGACCTACCGCCGCGTGCACGGCCGCGACCATTTCGAACGCGTGACCCAGAACATGAGGCACTTCGCCGAGGTCTCTCGCGACCTCGCCGACATCCGGATCATCACGGTCTATGTGGTCATGCGCGAGAACGTCGACGAGGTGGTGCCGTTCATCGAGTTTGCCAGGACGCTCGACCCCCACCGCGTGGAGTTCCACCCGGTGCGCCATGTGGCCGACTGGGAGGTGGAGAACGGTACGGACTGGCAGTTCCACGGACGGGAGCAGGTCTGCGAATCGTTCACCGACGAGTACAACGACGTGATGGAGCAGGCCGCCGAGCGTTGCGAAGCCGAAGGACTCTCCTATGAAGTCATCCCACTCTGACGAGCACAGCTATTTCTGCGACGAGCCGTGGACAGGGGTCTTCACCATCCTGGAGGGCGGGGACGTGCAGCTCTGCCCCTGCTACCTGAAGATGAGGATCGGCAACGTCCACGAGTCCTCGATGCACGAGATCTGGAACGCGCCGGAGCTGGTGGAGATCCGGCGCTCCTTCCAGCGGGGTGAGCTACCTGAGCCCTGCCAGGGACAGCTCTGCCCCGTCGCGCTCGGCAACGGATCCTGACCCTGGAGCTTGACTTCGGCTGGTGGGAGCGGCGCCCCGGGGGGTGCGCGCTCCGCGCGCTCGCTCAGGGACGGCACGGGTCGGGACCGTGACCCGGACACTCTCCGCAACTCGTCCGGAGCGTGCCGCCCCCGGCATCGAGCTGCCGGCGATCTCGGCGAGATCGGTCTCGAAGGACTTCGTCGTTCCCGAGGAGCCCTACGGCAGGGTCCGCGACCACTTCGTTCACCCGCTTCGGCACTCCGGCTCGAACGAGGTGCTGGAGGCGCTCCGCGACGTCAGCTTCGACATCAGGCCGGGCGAGTTCTTCGGCATCGCCGGCAAGAACGGAAGCGGGAAGACCACGCTGTTGCGCTGCCTGTCGGGGATCTATCCGGTGGACGGCGGCGAGCTCGCCGCGCACGGACGCCTGGCACCCTTCATCGAGCTCGGCGTGGGCTTCAGTCCCGAGATGAGCGCTCGCGACAACGTGCTCGTAAACGCGGTGCTCATGGGGATGACCCGGCGGGAGGCGCGCGAGCGGCTGGAGGACATCATCGCCTTCGCGGAGCTCGAGGACTTCGCGGGCATGAAGCTCAAGAACTGCTCGGCGGGAATGAACCTGCGGCTCGCCTTTTCGGTCACGGTGCAGGTGGACGCCGACATCCTGCTGTTCGACGAGGTGCTGGCCGTCGGCGACTCGTCCTTCCAGCGCAAGTGCGACGAGCGCTTCGAGCGGCTCCGCGCGGAGGGGCGGACGATCGTGCTGGTTACGCACGACATGTCGACGATCACGCGACGTTGCGATCGCGCGATCCTCCTTCACCACGGGCGGGTCATCGAGCTGGGCCACCCAGAGGCGGTGGCGAGCAGCTACGAGCGGATCAACCGCGAGGACTCGGGCGCCGGTGCCCTGCGCGGCCAAGCGCCCGCGCGGCCACGGCGTGAGGCCCGGCGGAGATCCACCGCTCCGCTGAGAGCCCGCGCACGACGGCTCGCCGCCGTGACAGGCGCTCTCGCGCTGGCCGAGTTCCGGCTGCGCTACCTGGATTCGGCGCTCTCCTACCTCTGGGCGGTGATGCGGCCGCTCGCCTTCTTCGGCGTGCTCTGGGTCGTCTTCACGCAGATCGGCAGCTTCGACTCTGGGGTCGAGCATTACCCGATCTACCTGCTCACCGCAATCGTGCTGTGGACCTTCTTCTCGGAATCGACCCACACGGCGATCGGCTCGCTCGTGCGGGGGGCCCCGCTGTTGCGCACGCTGCCCCTGCCACGGGTGGCGTTCCCGCTGGCAGTTACGCTCACATCGCTGCTCGACCTCTGCGTGACGCTGATCGCCGTGCTGGCGATCATGCTCGCCAGTGGCATCGAGCCGCGAGTCGGCTGGCTCGAGTTCCCGCTGCTGGTTGCACTGCTCACGCTGCTCGTGGCGGGGCTCGCGATGCTGCTGTCGGTGCTCTACGTGCGCCTTCGCGACGTCGACCACGTCTGGCACGTTGTCCGGCAGACCCTCTTCTACCTCTCGCCGATCATCTACGTGGCCGCGGTCTATCCCGCCGCCGTCGAGAAGGTCGCGATGGCCAACCCGTTGGCGGCAATCTTCACCGAGGCGCGCCACGCGCTCATCGACCCCGACGCGCCTACCGCTGCGGCCGCCATCGGCGGAAGCGCCCGGCTGCTCGTACCACTTGGCGTCGTCGCGGCGACGTTCGGGCTCGGGCTCTGGGCCTTCCAGCGGGAGAGTGCCCGCGCGGCGGAGCGACTCTAGCTCTACGACGTGGGCGCGGCGCTGCCATGCCTGGCGCCGCCGTAGACGGGAAACTCCTGGACGATCCGGCGCAGTCCGGCCAGCACCGATGGGTGCACGGGCCGCCAGTCGAAAGAGAAGCCGGCGTAGCTCTCCAGCGCCGCCGTGGCAACGGCCTCCTCGCCGCGATCGGCGAGCGCCCGCAAGGTCGACGCCACGGTCAGTCGCAGCACCGGCCGCTCCGTCTCCATGCTCTCGAGCAGCAAGGCCGCCCGCGCCGCTCCGATCAACCGCGCGAGGTCGTGCCCCGAATGACCCTCGGGGTGCGGCTCGCGCAGCGCCACCTGATGCTCGGAAACCGCGCGCCGCGCCCAGTCGCGCGCGCTCCAGCCGGCCAGGTCGGGAAAGGCTGCGCTCTCCAGCCCCTCGAGGAGGGCGAAGGTCACGGGGTCGCTGACACGACACTGCACGGCTCGCAGGCGCGCGCGCGGGTCGGCCGAGGTGGGGAGCACGACAAGGCCGCCCGCAGGGAGCAATCGGTAGGCGCCCGTCGGGCCGATGGCGGCGGCGGCGAGCACCGCTGGATCGCCCGGGTCTCCCGGATGCAGCGCCCAAACGTCGTCGGGGAGCCGGGACAGGACGAGCGCCCGCCAGTCCACCAAAGGCAACGGCTCCGCCGGCCGTTCGTTGCCGCGGTACGCGACCAGCGGCGTGAGCAGCTCCTCCGGTCCGCCCCAGTCGAGCTGGACCTGGACATTGCCAGCGGCATCGGCTTCCGCCGCGAGCAGGCCGGCAATCCGGTTGGACATCCGCACCAGGTAGCGCGTCGCGTCCTCGAGCGGTGGCCGCGGGGAGCGGTGGAGCCGCTCGCCGAGCGCCTCGGCGCCTGCCAGCGACTCGGCCTCCTCCGGGAGCACGCTGGCCAACCGCCGCAGCGCCGACGTTCGCTCCTCGAAGCGCTCGCCGCGCGCGAGCCAAAGCCAGAACCTCGCGGGCTCGGCATACAGCTTCCAGCACAGACGCGCGCTGCGCGGCCCGCTCGAATCGAGACAAACTGGGAACAGGAGCCGCCACAACTGCTGTAGCAAGAGCCAAGCCGCCTCTCCGCGTTCCGGTCCGGACCGCGGCCCTTCGGGAGGACGCAGGTCCTCCCCATGCAGCAGCCGCCAGCCTGCCGTGGGCGCGTAGAGCTCCGGACGCTCGGACGTCCACACCCGCTCCTCTGCGGCCGCCGGTCCCCAATAGAGCGCGCCGCCGGGCCCCGCCAGAGCGTGGCTTCGAGCGGGTGCCGCGCAGTCGTGCAGGTCCTGGAGCTCGAGTGCGAGCGGCCAGTCGAACAGCAGGTCCCCGAAGAGGCGCCGGGCTCGGCGCCATCGCCGGCGCACAGGCTCGCGCGCTCCCGGCGGGACCACGACCGCGAGGTCCAGGTCGGAGAGCCCGGGGACCGCCTCTCCCGAGCCAAGGCTCCCGCGCGCGTAGAGCGCGACCGGGCGGACGCCGCGCAGCAGGTACGTCCCGTACAGCCGTGTGGCGATCGAGTAGGCCGCCCGCCACAGTGGGCCCAGGGCCGGTCCGGTGCGGAGCGCGAGGCGATGCAGCCGGAGGCCGAGGCGCCTGATGGCCGTTTTCACCGCTCGAGAGGGGTTAGTCTGCACGCGCCCATGGCGATGTCGCGTGTGGAGATGGCATGCTCCCCGCTAAGTAGACCACGACTCGCCGCGGTCATTTCGTTTGCGGGCTGCACAAGACAGGGTTCGTCCGGAGATTCGGCGACCCCGCGCGATTTGTGCCTGCGGCCGAGTCCCACGGCGAGCTCGCAATCCTGCAGCCGGGGAGGTTGTCCCACTCGCCCTGCGGCCGGTCGGTTAGTCTCCCCGGCGCCGATGGCCGTGTCGCGTGTGGAGATGCCGCGCTCCGCGCCCGCGAGTCGACCACGACTCGTCACCGTCATCCTCCCTGTGCTCAACGGCGAGAAGTTCCTCGGCGCTCAGCTCGAGGCCCTCGCCTCGCAGCGCTACGAGGGCGACTGGGAGGTGCTCGTCGTGGACAACGGCTGCTCCGACAGGAGTCGGGAGATAGCGCGCAGCTTCAAAGGCCGACTTCCCGCGCTGCGGATCGTCGATGCGTCGGCCCGCCGCGGTCTCAACCACGCGCGCAACGCTGGCGTGGCCGCGGCCCGGGGCGACTTCCTCGTCTTCTGCGACGCCGACGACGAGGTCGCGCCGGGATGGATCTCCGCCCTCGTCCGCGGCGGCGAGAGCGCGGACCTGGTTGGCGGCACGATCGAGGTCGAGCAGCTGAACGGGCACGTGAGGTGGTGGCGGCGCGAGGTACCGCTCAACGGGCTAGCCCTCAAGCTGGACTTCCTGCCCGCCGTGCCCGGAGGCAACTGCGGCATGTGGGCCTCCACGGCGCGCGCGCTCCGCTTCGACGAGGAGTACGTCTTCGGGGGGTCCGACATCGAGTTCTCCTGGCGCGCCGCACTCCGTTCCTATCGCGTCGCCTTCGCCCCGGATGCGCGGATCAGCGCCAGGCACCGGGACCGGCTCCGGGACCTTGTCCGGCAGCAGTACCAATACGGCCGCGCGGTCCCCCACCTGTACCGGCGCTTCCGTGTGCACGGCATGGTCAGGCCGGAGTCGCGGACCGGGCGCTCCGAGTGGCGCTGGCTGGCACGTAACATCGATCAACTGGTCGGGTCCCCCGGGCAGCGCGGCTGGTGGCTTCGGATAGCCGCATACCGCACGGGCCGCCTGGCGGGCAGCTTGCGATTCCGAGTCCTCTGCCTTTGAGAGCGCGGCGCAGGCAACTCCACCTCCTGGAGGTCTCGTTGCGGTGGCCGCCCGAGACCTTCCTCCGGTGGAAGCTCGAGGCCCTCACGAGGCGCGGGGTCCGCGTGACCGTCGCATCCCCGGCGAGTACGCACGACCCGCGCTTCAGGTTGCCGGGCGTCAGGATCGTCCGCGTTCCGGACTGGGGCGAGCCAACTCGCCTGCTCGTGCTCGGCGTGCTGGTGGAGGGGATGCGACTGCTCGCCCGCCGGCCCTGGCGGCTGCCGCGCCTGGTGCGCGCCGTCCGCCGAGTGCTTCCGAAGTCGGCTCGACCCATCTACGTCCTTGCGCTGGTTCGCTCATACCTGCCGTTAGCACGCCTTCGTCCCGACGTCGTGCACTTCGAATGGAACCCCGATGCCGTCCACTACCTGCCGCTCACGGAGGTCTGGCGCTGTCCGACCGTGACCTCCTGCCATGGCGGCGGGGTCAGCGTTTACCCGCACGCGCCCGACAACAGGCGTCTCCGAAACGGGTTGCCCGAGACGTTCCGTCGGGTCGACGCCGTTCACTGCGTCTCGGGCGCGACAGCAGCCGAAGCGGGCCGATGGGGGCTCGACCCGGCGGCGGCCCGGATCATCCATCCTGCAGTCGATCCGGCCTTCTTCCACCCGCCACCTACCGCCGCCGCGGGCGGCCCGGAGCTTCGGCTCGTTGCGGTCAGCTGGCTGCGCTGGTTGAAGGGCTACGAGTACGCGCTGCTCGCGGTCCGGCGGCTGCTCGACCGTGGCGTCCCGGTGCGCCTCGACGTGCTGGGCGCCGAGCCGCACCCTCCGCAGGGCCCCTCGGGCGAGGTCCAGCGCATGCGATTCACGATCGATGACCTCGCCCTCTCCGACCGCGTCGCCCTACACGGTCACGTGAGCTCGGAGACGGTTCGCGCGCGGCTTCACCAGAGCGATGCCCTGCTCCACGCGAGCCTCGCCGAGGGCATCCCCACGGTCGTCCTAGAGGCGATGGCCTGCGCGCTGCCCGTCGTCGTGACCGATTGCGGTGGGGTACGTGAGGCGGTCCGCGACGGCGTCGAGGGCTTCGTGGTGCCTCCACGCGAGCCGGACGCGATCGCGCGCGCCCTCGAGCAACTCTGGAGAGAGCCGGCGCTGCGAACCGAGATGGGTCAGGCCGGCAGGGAGCGCGTGGTGGCGGAATTCGGCCTGGAGCGCCAGGTGCGGAGCTACATGGTGCTGTACCACGAGCTCACGCGAGCACGCGCGGGGTGAGCGCCCGCGGACCACACGTGCTGGCGATCTGTCATCGCTGGCCCCTTCCTCCCTTCATGCACTTCAGCCTCGGCGAGCTCGTGCGGCGTGGACTGCGCCTGACGCTTGCGGCTCCCGTGGCGGAAGGAGTCGCGCCGCCCGAGCTGCCGGGAGCGCAGCTCATAGCGTTGCCCGCGCCAAGCGTCCGCTGGCCGCGGCTGTTACCGGGCCTGACCGGCGACGCGCTCGCCCTCCTGCTGCGCCGTCCCCGCGTGCTGGGCGCCGCCCTCGCGGCGTTCGCGCGGGACCTCCGAAGCCCTTGGTCGGATCCCTCAGAGCCGCTCAGGATGCTCCGGAGCTGCCTCGCCCTGGCTCGCCTTCGTCCGGACGTGATCCACTTCTACTCCGAGGAGAGCGCAGTCGAGTTTGCTGAGCTGGCCGCGATATGGAACGGCCCCCTGCTGACCAGCTGCCGGGGGGCGATCATCCGGGTCTGGACAAGGATCCCCCGAGGACAGCCTGTACGTGCCCGCCTTGAACGGGCTCTCGCCCGGTCGAGCGCAGTTCACTGCGTCTCACGTGAGATCGCGGAGACCGTGCAGAGCCTGGAAGCCGGAGCCGGGCGAATCGCCGTGATTCGCCCAGGCCTCGACATCGACCTCTACGTGCCACCCGCGGGCGGCCGGCGCACGGGCGCCGAGCTGCGGGTGTTTTGCGCGGGCTGGTTCCGCTGGGTCAAGGCTCACGAGTACGCGCTCATGGCGATGCGGACCCTGCTCGACGCCGGGGTGCCCGCCCGCATGCACGTGCTGGGCGGGGATCCGCCCGGCGTGTTGCTCGACCCGACCGACCGGGCGCGCCTGTCGCACGCCGTGAGTGACCTGGGGCTCGAACACGCGGTCGTCCTGGAAGATCGCGCGCCCAACCACGAGTACCGCCGGCGGCTCCGTGACTCCGACGTCCTGCTGCACACGAGCCTGAGCGAAGGGATCCCGAACGTGGTGCTCGAGGCCATGGCCAGCGGCCGCCCGGTGGTCACGAGCGACTGCGGTGGCGTACGCGAGGCCGTCCGCGACGGGATCGAAGGGTTCGTAGTGGGCCTGCGAGACCACACGGCGATGGCGGATGCGCTCGAGCAGCTCTGGCGCGAGCCTCGGCTGCGGCAGTGCATGGGCCAGGCAGGACGGGCGCGCGTGAAGGCCGATTTCTCGCTCTCCGGCCAGGTCGACCAGTTCCTGTCGCTCTACTCGCAGCTGGGGGCGGCCGCATGACTCGCCCCCTGCATCTGCTCGAGGTGGGTGTCCGCTGGCCGCCCGAGACCTTCGTCCGGCGGAAGCTGGAGCTGCTCGCGGCGGCGGGCGTGCGTGTGACCGTGGCGTCGCCGCTCCTCCCAGGTGCCCCGCGGCCCGCGGTGCCGGGGGTCGAGCTGCTGCCGATCCACCACTGGCGCGCTCCGCGCTGGCGGAAGCTGATGGACGTCATGGTGGGGCTCTTCGGTCTGCTGCTGAGACATCCCCGTCGCTTCCGCAGGCTGCTCTCAACCGTGCGCGGGCCCCTGGCTCCTGCGCGGCGGTCCGGCTTCTGGTGGCGAGTCGGCCTGCTGCGTCGATACCTCCAGCTCGCCGGCCTCTCGCCGGACGTGGTGCAGTTCGAGTGGGAGACCGCCGCCGTGGAGCATCTGCCGCTTACCGAGGTCTGGGATTGCCCGGTGCTGATGAGCTGCCGAGGCGTGGCGATCACGCTGTATCCCACCACGCAGGCGCGGGACTGGGTTGACCTGCTGCCGCAGGCGTTCCGGCGCGTGGCCGCCGTTCACTGCGTCTCCGAGGCCACGGTCCACGAGGCGGTCGCCCAGGGGCTCGACCCGGCCAAGGCGCGCGTGATCAGGACGAGTGTCGATGCTGCGCAGTTCAGGCCCTCGGAAGGCCGCGCCCGGTCCGCGAACGAGTTGCGGGTGGTCAGCATTGCGACGCTGCGCTGGCCCAAGGGCCCCGAGTACGCGGTCCAGGCGGTCGCGGAGGCGCGCCGGCTTGGTGTCCCGGCGCGCCTCGAGCTGGTTGGGCCGGAGCCGGTAGAGGAGCTCGCGGAGCCCAGCGAGCGCGAGCGCGTGCTCTACACGGCGGCAGATCTGGGTCTCGATGGCGCCGTGAGGGTCGCCGGCCAGTCGGACCACCGCGACATCCGGGCCCGCCTGCTCGCTGCCGACGTGCTGTTGCACTGCAGCCTGCTCGAGGGGATCCCCAACGTCGTGCTCGAGGCCATGGCCTGCGGCATACCGGTGGTGGTCACCGACTGCGGCGGTGTGCGCGAGGCGGTGGACGATGGCGTGGAGGGCTTCGTGGTGCAGCCTCGAGACGTGCCGGCCATGGCACGCGCGCTGGAGCATCTCTGGCGTAGGCCCGAGCTCCGCGAGGCCATGGGAGCAGCCGGCCGGCGGAGGGCGACGACCGGCTTCGGCGAAGCGGTTCAGCTCGAGGGCTTCCTGAGCATGCTGGGGGAGGTCGTGCCCGGGTGAGCTCCATCGTTCTGCAGGGTCGGGAGACGGCCGAGTTCCCAGCGCCCACCGTGGTGGCACGCTGGAGCCACCTGCGAGAGCGTGGGTGGCTTGCCTATCTCGTCTGCGACGACAGCCCAGGCCTGTGGGGTCCACTACTGGACTCGGTCGATCCCGCGCACCGGCCGTATGCGTGGGTGGTCGGGACGGATAAGCGCCTTGGGCGTGCAAGCGCCCTTCGTCACGTAGGGCGGCGGCCCCGGACCCGCGCGCTCCAGCGGGCCACGTCCGTGGACCGGATGGTCGCCCGTTCGCTCGCGATCGAGAGACCGCAGCTGGTGCACTTTCCCACCGGGCGCACCGCGCTCGACGGTCTGGCGGCCGCCCAGCTCGCCGGGGCGCGTTCGATCGTCACCCTGGGCGCCGAGGACCTCGTGGCCGCCGGGCTGGGCGACAGCGACCACTACGAGAAGCTCTGGCGGCATGCCGCGGTGATCCACGTGCCAGACGAGGGACTGTGGGGGCTCGCGCTCGAGCGCGGTTGTCCCGAGGACAAGCCGCACGCCGTCATCGCACCGGCCGTGGGCCCTCCCTTCCTTGCAACCCCCCCGCGCGACGACGGCCGGCCGCCCGACACGCTTCGAGTGCTGAGCGTGGGCGCCCTGGACTGGACCCGGGGCTACGAGCACGCCCTCCACGCCGTCCGCCTCCTGCTGGACCGGGGGGTGGACTGCGAGTACCGCATCGTGGGCGAGGGCGAGTACGACGCCGCGGTGGCGTTCGCGCGTTACCAGCTGGGGCTGGAGGGCCGCGTCGAGCTGCTCCAGCCCCTCCCCCCGCAGGAGTTGCGCAAGCAGCTCACGTGGGCGGATGCCTTCCTGTGCCCGGCCGTCGTCCCGCTCATGCCGGGCGCGCTGCTGGAGGCCCAGGCCACCGGCCTGCCGGCTGTGGTGAGCGATGCCGGACGCGATGGGCTGAGCCTCGACGGCAGCGCCTTGGTCTTCCGGCGCCGCGACCCCAAGGCCCTGGCCGATCGGCTCGCGTCGCTCGCAGCGGAGTCGGACCTGCGCCGCCGGCTCGGAGAGGCCGGCCGCGAGCGTGCGCTCGCCACCCCGCTCGCAGAGCAAGAATCCGCATTCGAGGATCTGTACCGCTCGGAGCTTGGGCCGTAGCACGCAGGCCGGGGTTTAATGCCCAACCCGAAGCCTGTCACGATTCCGGCGCTCAGGGAGTGGGAGGGCGCCCGAGGGGCCTTCTCCCTTGGGCCGCGGCCACGGATCGTGGTCGAGCCGGGCCACAGGGCCGACCTCCGTTCCGAGGCGGTCGCCCTCGCGGACGACCTGGCGCATATCACCAGGCGGCGCCCCACGCCCGCAAACGGAGGCCCGCTGCACACGGGGGACATCCAGCTGCGCCTGGTTCCGGGTGACGACTCACTCGGCCGCGAGGGCTACGAGCTGACCATCGGCGACTCGGTGCGCGTCAGAGCAGGCACCGGCGCCGGAGTGTTCTACGGCGGGCGGACTCTGCTCCAGCTCTTGCGCCAGGGGTCGGAGGTCCCCGCCGGCAGGGCGCGCGACTGGCCCGGCTACCCCGAGCGCGGGCTGATGCTTGGAAACGGCGACTACCTCCTTCCGGGCTTCCTGGACCAGCAGATCAGGGAGCTCGCCTATTTGAAGCTGAACCACCTTCACCTGCACTTCGCCGACTACAGATGGCAGGTCGAGAGTCAGCGGCATCCGGAGGTAGCCTCGGACGAGCGGGTGTGCCTTACACGGGAGGAGGTTCGCCGGCTTGTGGCGCTTGCAAGGCGCCACCACATCACGGTGGTGCCCGAGATCGACATGCCGGGCCATATGGGCGCCGCGCTCGCGGCACATCCCGAGCTTCAGCTCGAGGATGCCTACGGCAAGCGCGCGCCGGACAAGCTGGACATCACGATCCCCGCGGCGCTCCGCTTCGCACGCGAGCTGATCGAGGACATGCTGCGCCTGTTTCCGGGTCCCTACTGGCATGCCGGCGGCGATGAGTTCATGCCCAACCGGGAGTACGGGCGCTACCCGAAGCTGGAGGCGCATGCGCGTGCCCGGTACGGGGCCGGCGCAACCGCAGCGGATGCCTTCAACGGCTTCATCAACTGGGTAGACGGGGTCGTGCGTGACCACGGCCGGACGCTTCGCGTCTGGAACGACCAGCTCGGCGACGGGCGGGCGGTCGCACTGAGCCCGGACGTCATCGTCGAGGCGTGGACGGCAACGTCCCCGGGCGGCCGGGGACCGAACCCTCCCGCGCCGCAACAGCTGCTGAACGAGGGCCACCGGGTCTTGAATGCGAGCTGGTTTCCGACCTATGTCGTTCAGCCTCGGCCGGGTCGCGCGGTCGTGGACATCGGGGAGGGATATGAGACCTGGCACGTGAGCCAGTTCCACGGGGAGAGCTCGCGGCCCTTGGCCACACCTCAAACGATCTCCTCGAACGACCTGGGGATCCTTGGATCGAAGCTCCACGTCTGGTGGGACACGGGACCGAGTGAGATCCTCCCTCTGCTCCATCCGAGGCTTCAGCTGATCGCGCAGAAGACGTGGGACTCCACACCCCTGGTGTCCGGCTACGAGGAGTTCCGGCAGCTCGGCGCCAAGGTCGGCCGAGCCCCGGCTAACGCCGGCGGGAGGTTCGCAGGCTGGTGGCCCAGGGCCGTCGCCGGCGCCCAACGGCGATGGCCCAGATGGAGCCGACTGCACGGGCGGCGTCGGTGAGCCCGCGCGTGCAGCGGGCGCGGAACGCGTGCCGCAGCGCGTCGATGAGCTGGCGGCGAAACTTCGCGGCCGGCCCCTCCTGGCCCAGCGCCACCACCGTGTAGCCCAACTGGAACGCCCGCCGCACCAGCACCGGCAGCCGGAGGTCGCTGCCGGCGCGCCTGTGCCAGAGCCAGGCGTCGGGCACGTAGACGACCCGGCCGCCCGCGCGCAGGAGTCGCTGCTGCCACTCGCTCTCCTCGACCGCCCGGGCGCGCTCGAACAGCGGGCCGGCGAGCTCCAGCGCCTTTCGCGTGACCGCCATGTTGGCTCCCCACACCTCGTCGACATCGCGCTCGTCCACCCCCTCGTCGAGGACCGTTCCGGCCAGCTCGTGCCGCCCGCAAGTCCGCGGCGGGCGCGCGTCGAAGCGTGCCCGGACGGGTCCGCCGACGCAGCCGGCTTCAGGGTGCCGGAGCGAGCCCATGACCAGCGCGCGAAGCCACCCGGACGGCGCCACCACGTCGTCGTCCACGAAGACAACCGGGTCCCCGCGCGAGGCGCTGACGCCGGCGTTGCGCGCCCGGCTCGCGTTGGCCTCGGGCAGTGAGACCAGCCGCACGCGGGGACTCGCCTGCGGAACCGGGGGGACAGCGGTGCCGTTGGCAACCACCACGATCTCGTATCGCTCCGCCGGATAGTCCTGGGAGAGCAGCGATTCGAGCGCGTCCACCAGCGCAGGCCGCCGCCTGCCGCAGGTCGCAATCACGATCGAGGCGAATGGCTCCGGGCTCATTCGGCGCTGGCCAGCAGGACGGTGGCGGACAGCTCGTCCACCGTGCGCAGCTCCGCACGCTCCTGGAGCCTTTCGAGCAGCGCGCTGTAGCCGTTCAGCCACAGCGGCGCATAGCAATCGTGCAGGCAGAGAGCGGTGAAGGGCTCTCGCTCTACGAGCTCGATTGCTTCCTGCTCCCAGTCCCTGTAGGGACGTCCCCGTCTGTAGAGCCCGAAGTCATCGAGATGGATCGGCACCCGTACCAGGCGGTTACGGAGCTCCGGCTTGCGCGTCCCGAGCGAGTACGCCGAGCTTGCGAGCCACTCGAAGTTGTGAAAGGCGAGCCGCTCGTCGCGAAGGTCCGGCCCGATGCTCGACTGCACCGGCCGGTAGCCCTTTGCCCTGTAGTCGACCGTCCGGCAGCGGCGGAGCTGGTCGTGCTCGTCGTCCTCTGGTGAGGGCTCCAGGGCATGGTCGTAGGAGTGAAAGGCGATCGCGTGGCCGTCGGCCTCGACCCTTTCCCGGACGTCGGGGAGGATCTGCCCGACCACGTTGTAGGTTGCCCGCACCCCGGCTTTGCGTTCCAGCGCCAGCGTGCGCTCGAGGTTCGCCTCGGCCAGGCGATCCGCCTCGCGCGCGAGGGCAGAATCGGTTTGCACGTGGCCCAGCCCGCGCTCGAGGTCGTGGCAGACGCAGACCACGCGCTCGGGCACCGGCAGCGGCGCCCTGCGTGGCTCCGGTAGGACGATGCGTTCCCGGTTCCTGTCCACGTCGATGAGCCACCAGCCGTTCTCGGGGCGCACGCCGTCGAGATGCTTGAGGCTGCGGTCGTAGATGCGCTCGAAGAGCTCCGGACCGACAGGGCGCGTGTGACTCGAGACCTCGATCTCGATCTCCGACCGCGCCGTGCGGAGCTCGGACACTCCCCGCTCCCGCGCGAAGTCGAGGATCGCGTTCATGATCATGCGCGGCCAGCTGCGGAACAGCGTGTTGACGCGCGCCTTGTACTCGGGCCGCAGCTTGATGCGCTGCACCAGGTCGGACTGCATGCCCCATGCCCACATGCGCTCGCCGTCCAACACCACGTTGGCCGTGGCCACCTGTCCCGGAAGGCCGAAGTGCTGCTCGTGCCAGATCAGGTCGCGGTCGAAGAACAGCTCGCCGGGCAACTCTTCGACCAGCGACGGCGCGGCGTGGATTACGATCTCCCAGTGGCGGTCCAGACGGTCCTCGCCGAACAGCCGGAGGCCGAGCTTGTATGCGTCCGGGCCGCACTTGGGCAGCCGCACGATGGTATGCGGGAAGAAGTACCTGCGCCGGCCTCCGCGCCAGAACTCGCCTCCGCGTTCCTCGCCGATCTCGAGGCTTCGCATGGCTGAGGCGACGCTAACCGCGCTCATGCCTGTCCGGGCGTTCCACGCTCCCTACCTGCGCGAGGCCGTCGGCTCGGTGCGCCGGCAGACCGACGAGCGCTGGCGCCTGCTCGTGATCGCCGAGCCCGGCTGCCGTGTGGGCGTGGCCGAGACGCTTGCACCCGACCTCGACGACGGGCGGATCGACGTCATTGTCAGCGAAGGCCGGGGGCTTGCCGGGGCGCTCAACACGGGCATGCGCCGCTGCGAGAGCGAGTTCGCCGCGATCCTGCTGGGCGACGACCTCTGGGCAGCGAACGCCGTCGCCGTTCTCGGCCACCACATCGCTGCATCTCCGGACGTCGATTTCTTCCACTCCGCCCGCGCCATCATCGACGACGGCGGCAACCAGATCAGCAGCGTCTACGCGCCGGTTCAGCATGTCGCTCCCGCGGATTTCCTCTCCTGGTCCCCCGTCAAGCACCTGCTGTGCTGGCGGGTGTCCAAGGCGCTCGCGATCGGCGGGATGGACGAGTCGCTCCGCTCGATCGTCGGGCCGGACGACTGGGACTTCCCCTGGTCGATGGCCGAGCACGGGGCGACCTTCGCCCCGATCCCGGATTGCCTCTACTTCTGGCGTGACCACCGGCAATGCTTCCGCCTGACCACGCACGCCCCGCTGAGCGTTGTCACGCGGGAAATGCGCCGGGTCATGCGCAAGCACGGAGCGAGCAAGCAGGACATCCGCCGGCGCGTCCGCCACGACACGGCGGGCCACCTGAGGAACTGTCTCTACAGATCGCGCTTTGATCAATGGTTCAGACGGCTGACGCGCTCGGAGCCCCACGCCGTGTGGCGCGCAACCTACCGCTAGGGGACGAGCGGCTCCACTGGGCGCTCGGGCTGGGAGCGCTCGCGCTCCTGGTCCGCTTCCCGTTCCTGTTCGGCCACCACGTGGTGGCCCCGGGCGACGCCCCCTACTTCCTCAACGTCCTCGCTCGCGGCCTATACAACGACCTCTACTTCCCCAACCACTACTGGACGCCCGGCTACCCCGCCTTCGAGGCGCTGCTGATAGTGCTTCCCGGCCGGGCGGAGGACGCGATCGTTGTGGCCCAGCACCTCCTCGGGGTGGCGCTGGTGGACGGCGTCCTGCTGGCCGCGTGGCGCTACTTCGGCAAGCCGGCAGCGATCCTGGCTGCGGGGCTGGCCGCGCTCACGCCCGTGATGGTGGTCCTGGAGCACACGCTGCTCCCGGATTTCCTCTTCGCGGTCGCCCTGCCGGCGGGCGCCGTCGCGCTCGCGGAGGCCGTACGCCGCGAGCCACCGGACTGGCGCCTCCTGGCGCTCGCCGGTGCGCTGTTCGGCGCCTGCGCCTGGATAAAGCCGATCGGCCAGGCCCTGCTCATCGCCGCGCCGATCGCGCTCGTCCTGGTCACGCGCAGTCTGCGATCGGTCCTGCGCGGGTCGGCGATAGCCACACTCGCGCTCGTC
>Ga0126312_10000264_pt1 | contig 28711 bp, 26 predicted proteins | sample Plot104A_FD_92537 | JGI IMG/M metagenome (GOLD analysis project Ga0126312, IMG submission 92537) | Serpentine soil microbial communities from UC McLaughlin Reserve, CA, USA - Plot104A | ecosystem: Environmental > Terrestrial > Soil > Grasslands | place: USA: UC McLaughlin Reserve, Lake County... | reverse complement strand
GGGCGCGTTCCCGAGCGCTTGCGGCAAGACCAACCTCGCGATGCTGATCCCCTCGCTCGAGGGCTGGACCGTCGAGACCGTCGGCGACGACATCGCCTGGATGAAGTTCGGCGACGACGGCCGGCTCTACGCCGTCAACCCCGAGGCCGGCTTCTTCGGCGTGGCGCCCGGCACGGGCGAGAAGACCAACCCGAACGCGATGGCGACGGTGCGGGCCAACTCGATCTTCACCAACTGCGCGAAGACCGACGAGGGCGACGTCTGGTGGGAGGGCATGACGGAGGAGCCGCCCACGCACGCGACCGACTGGCACGGCAACGAGTGGACCCCGGACTCCCACGAGCCCGCCGCGCACCCGAACGCGCGCTTCACCACGCCCGCCGGCCAGTGCCCGTCGATCGCCGACGAGTGGGAGGACCCCAAGGGCGTGCCGATCGACGCGTTCCTGTTCGGCGGCCGCCGCTCGACCGTGGTGCCGCTCGTGCGCGAGGCGTTCGACTGGGAGCACGCCGTCTTCATGGGCGCGACGATGAGCTCGGAGACCACCGCGGCCGCGGCCGGCGCCGTCGGCGCGCTGCGCTTCGACCCGTTCGCGATGCTGCCCTTCTGCGGCTACAACATGGCCCACTACATGGCGCACTGGCTCAGGGTCGGCCGCCGTGAGGGCGCCCGGCTGCCGAAGGTCTTCTACGTCAACTGGTTCCGCAAGGACGAGGACGGCAAGTTCCTCTGGCCGGGCTTCGGCGAGAACTCGCGCGTGCTGGCCTACGTGTTCAAGCGCTGCGACGGCGAGGGCGAGACCGTCGAGACGCCGATCGGCCTCGTGCCGGCGCCGGGCGAGCTGGACACCACCGGCCTCGACGTCTCCGACGAGCAGATGCGGGCCCTGTTGGCCGTCGACGAGGGCAAGCTGAAGTCCGAGATCGAGCAGGTCAAGGAGCACCTGGCCAAGTTCGGCGACGACCTCCCGGCCGAGGTCACCGCGCAGCTCGAGCAGCTCGAGGCGCGCCTCGCCTGAGCCCGGCGCCGCCGCGGCCCCCGGTCGCGGCGGCGTGCATTCCGCCCGCGAGAGCGGCATGATGGGACCTGTGAGCACCGCGCGCCCAATCGCGGGCTCTCGGCCGGAGGACCGGCTGCTGGAGCTGATCGACGACCAGGTGGAGCCGGACCGGGCACAGACCGTCCGGGCCTTCGCCCGCGCGTACCTGAGGCGGCTCGGCGGCGGCGACAGCACCGAGGGCATCGAGCCCGAGGCGCTGCTGGCCGAGGTCCTGTCGCTGTTCGAGTTCGCGTGCGCGCGCGACGGCGACTCGATGGCCGTGCGCGCCTTCAACCCGACGCGCGAGCGGGACGGCTACGAGCCGGTCGGCTCGGTGCTGGAGACCAACACCGACGACCTGCCGTTCCTGGTCGACTCCGTGTCCGGCGAGCTCGCCTCGCGCGGGATCGCCGTGTCGCGCATGCTGCACCCGATCGTCGCCACCGAGCGCGAGGGCAGCGGCCGCATCCGCAACGTCCGCGACCCGCGCGGCGCGGTGCACCGCGAGTCGTTCATGCACTTCGACCTCGACCGCCGGCTCGACGACGACGAGCTGGGCGAGCTCGAGGACGGGATCCGCGCCACGCTGGCGAGCGTCCGCGCCGTCGTGCGCGACTTCCCGGCGATGCTCGAGCGCACCAACGCGCTGACGAAGCTCGCCCGCGCCGGCGCGGTCCGCTACGAGGCGGACGAGGTCGAGGAGGTCGTCGACTTCCTGGCCTGGCTGCAGCGCGGCAACTTCGTCTACCTCGGCGCGCGCGAGTACGACTTCAGCGAGGAGGGGATCGCGCTCGTCCACGGCTCGGGCCTGGGCATCCTCGCCGACGAGGAGAAGTCCGCGTTCGCCCGCCCCGGTGGCGTCAGCTTCGACGAGCTGCCGCCCTACGTGCGCCGCTCGGCGCTCGACGGCGACCTGCTGCTGGTCGACAAGTCCAACGCCCCGGCGCCGGTGCACCGGCGCGAGCGGATGGACTACATCGGGGTCCGCCGGGTCGACTCCAGCGGCGAGATCATCGGCATGTCGCGCCTGATCGGGCTGTTCACGACCAAGGCCTACGCCGAGCCGGCCTCCGAGACGCCGCTGCTCGGCCGCAAGCTGCGCCAGGTCATGGAGGGGCTCGGGCTGATCGAGGGCTCGCACGACTTCAAGGCCGCCGTCGCGCTGTTCGACACGTTCCCGAAGGACGAGCTGTTCGCGGCCCCGGTCGACGACCTGCGCGGCGCCGTCAACTCGCTGCTGGCGCTCGAGGGCACCCGGCGGGTGCGGCTGCTCGGCCGCCGCGACGTCGACGGGCGCAACGCGTCGCTGATCCTCACGCTTCCGCGCGGGCGCTACGACGCCTCGCTGGTCGAGCGCGTGCGCGGCCTCTTCCGGCGGCGCTTCGGGACCACGAAGGTCGAGACGCACCACGTGCTCGACGACAGCGAGCGCTCGCGCGTGCACTTCCTCGTCCACGCGCCGGGCGAGCTGCCCGAGCTGGCGCTGCGCGCGCTCGAGGCCGAGGTCATCGCGCTCTCGCGCACCTGGGACGACGAGCTGCGGGACATGCTCGTCAGCCGCCACGGGCCAGTCGCCGGCCGCCGCCTGGCCGAGGCGTGGATGGGGCGCTTCCCGGGCCACTACAAGGGCTACACGTCGGTCGAATCGGCCGCCCACGACATCGTCTGCTTCGGCCGCCTCGGGAGCGGTGAGGGGCACGTGGTGTCGGTCCAGCCGCTCGGCGAGCAGACGCGCCTGTGCCTCTACAAGGAGGGCGAGAAGGTCGAGCTCTCGGAGGCGATGCCGATGCTCGAGGACCTCGGGCTGCGCGTGCTCGAGGAGCTCTCCACCCGGTTGGGAGGCGACGAGGGCGAGATCTGGGTGCAGGAGTACCGGGTGCTCGGCCCCGACGGCGCGCCGCTCGACGTCGAGGTGCGCGGAGCCGGCGTGGCCGAGGTGATCGCCGCCGTCTGGCGCGGCGACGCAGAGAGCGACCCGCTCAACCGGCTCGTCGTGACCGCCGGCCTCGACCGCCGCCAGCTCGCCGTCCTGCGCGCCTATCGCAAGTACCGCCAGCGGGTCGGCTCGCGCTTCACGGAGGGCTACCAGAACGACGTGCTGGTGGCCAACTCGGCCCTCACGGCGAAGCTCGTGCGCTACTTCGAGGCACGCTTCGATCCCTCGCGCGAGCGCGACGAGGAGGCCGAGACCGCGCTGCGCGACGAGATCCTGGCCGACCTCGACGAGGTCTCCTCGCTCGACCACGACCGGATCCTGCGCAACCAGCTGCAGCTGATCGACGCGACGCTGCGCACCAGCGCGTTCCGCGAGGGCCGCCTCGCGACCGCCTTCAAGCTGCGCTCCGCCAACGTGCCGGCGATGCCGCAGCCCGCGCCGGCGTTCGAGATCTTCGTCTACTCCTCCGAGATGGAGGGGATCCACCTGCGCGGCGGCCGGATCGCCCGCGGCGGGATCCGCTGGAGCGACCGGATGGACTACCGCACCGAGGTCTACGGCCTGATGCGGGCGCAGCTGACCAAGAACGCGATCATCGTGCCCGCGGGCGCCAAGGGCGGGTTCATCATCAAGCGCGTCCCGGCCGGCCGCGAGGAGCTCAAGGCCGAGGTGGAGCGCCAGTACAAGACCTACGTGCGGGCGCTGCTGGACGTCACGGACAACCTCGTCGACGGCGAGGTGGTCCACCCGCCGCAGGTGCGCGCGCTCGACGGCGACGACACCTACCTCGTGGTCGCCGCCGACAAGGGCACCGCGACGTTCTCGGACACCGCCAACGCGATCTCGCGCGAGTACGGCTTCTGGCTCGACGACGCGTTCGCCTCCGGCGGCAGCGCCGGCTACGACCACAAGAAGCTCGGCATCACCGCGCGCGGGGCCTGGGAGTCGGTCAAGCGCCACTTCCGCGAGCTCGACATGGACCCGGCGGTCGACGAGTTCACCGCGGTCGGGATCGGCGACATGTCGGGCGACGTGTTCGGCAACGGCATGCTGCTGAGCGACAAGATCCGGCTCGTCGCCGCCTACGACCACCGGCACGTCTTCATCGACCCGACTCCGGACGCGGCGACCTCGTTCGCCGAGCGCAAGCGGCTGTTCGAGCTGCCCGGCTCGTCATGGGACGACTACGACCGCTCCAAGCTCTCCGAGGGCGGCGGCGTGTACCCGCGCACCGCCAAGTCGATCGCGCTCTCGTCGCAGGCGCGCGAGGCGCTCGGCACCGACGAGGAGCGCGCGGCGCCGACCGACCTGATCCGCGCGATCCTGCGCGCGCCGGTCGACCTCCTCTGGAACGGCGGCATCGGCACGCTCGTGAAGGCCTCCGACGAGACTGACGCCGACGCCGCCGACCGGGCCTCGGACGCGATCCGCGTCGACGCCCGCCAGCTGCGCGCGCGGGTCGTGGGGGAGGGTGGCAACCTCGGCTTCACGCGCCGCGCGCGCGTCGAGTACTCCGAGAACGGCGGCCGCATCAACGCCGACTTCATCGACAACTCGGCCGGGGTCGACTCCTCCGACCACGAGGTCAACCTCAAGATCCTGCTCGGGCTCGCCGAGCAGCGCGGCGAGATGACGCGGCCGCAGCGCGACGAGCTGCTGGAGGCGGTCACCGAGGACGTCGTCGCGCACGTGCTCTACGACTCGTTCCTGCAGGCCCAGATCATCTCGCAGGAGGTCGAGCGCTCGGCCGCGCGGTTGTACGCCTACGACGACCTGATGGGGCTGCTCGAGGAGGAGGGCCTGCTGCTCAACCGCGCCTCCGAGAACCTCCCCGATGCCGAGGAGATCGCCGACCGCCGGCGCGCGGGGCGCGGAATGGAGCGGCCGGAGCTGGCGGCACTGGTGGCCTACGCCAAGCGCTGGATCGCGCGCTCGCTGGAGGCCTCGAAGTTCATCGACGACCCGTGGCTCGAGCGCGACCTGCGCGGCTACTTCCCGCCGAAGGTGGTCGAGCGCTGCCAGCACCTGCTCGCCGAGCACCCGCTGCGCCGGCAGCTGCTGTGCATGGCGTCGTCGAACTCGGTCGTCAACGCGCTCGGCCCCACGTTCGTCTCCCAGGTCGTGGCCGAGCGCGGCTGCGAGGCCGCCGACGTCGTGCGCGCCTACCGGATCGCCCGCGCGGTGACCGGCGCGGCGGCGCGCTGGGACGCGATCGAGAAGCTCGAGGACGTCGAGCCCGAGATCCAGGCCGAGCTGATGGCCGGCGTCGACGGGGTCGTCGACGGCGCCACGCGCTGGTACCTCTCGTGGGCGCCCGAGGGCGATCTCGCGACGGTGATCACGGCCGGCCGCGCAGGCGTCGAGCGGCTCTCCGAGGCGCTGCCGTCGCTCGGCACCGAGGAGCGCCGCGCGCGCCGGCAGTCGATCGTGGACCGGCTCGCCGGCGCGGGCGTGCCTGCCGAGATCGCCACCGCCCACGCGCTCAGCGCCGATCTCGAGCACGCGCCGGACATGGTCGCCGTGGCCGCCGCGACGGGGCGCGACCTCGAGGACGTCGCGAAGGTGTTCTTCGCGATCGGCGCCGAGCTGCGCCTGGACTGGCTGGAGGGCCAGCTCACCGGCCTGCGGGCGACCTCGCGGATGCAGCGCTGGGCGCTGCTGGCCGTCCGCGACGACGCCACGAAGGCCCGCCGCGAGCTGGCTCAGACGGCGCTCGACGAGTCGCCCAACCGCTCGCCGGCCGAGGCCGTCGAGCGCTTCCTGCACAGCCGCGACGCCGCCACCCGCCGGTTCTCGGCGTTCCTGCGCGCGCTGTCGCGCGAGGGCGAGCCCGACCTCGCCGGGCTCACGCTCGCGGTACGACAACTCCGCGCGCTCGTCGGCGGGCTACAATGACCGAGTTCGGCCGGACGACGACGTCCGGCGCAAGCAGTGCCAGCGTTTCGTAGTAGTTGCCATCCGCACCTCCCACGCTTCGCCCGCACATACCTCCTGGGAGGAACCCATGGCAACCGGAACCGTGAAGTGGTTCAGCGACGAGAAGGGCTTCGGCTTCATCACCCCCGATGAGCCGGGCAAGGACCTGTTCGTGCACCACACCGGCATCGCCGGCAGCGGCTTCAAGTCGCTCGCCGAGGGCGCCAAGGTCAGCTACGACGCCGAGGTCGGCCCCAAGGGCCCGAACGCGGCGAACGTCCAGCCGCTCTAGGCCCCACTCGCACCACGCGTACCCGCCGGCCCGATCTCGGGCCGGCGGTGTCTCGCTGCCCGGATCTCAAACAAGGAAGAGGTGACCATGGCGTCCAGCTCGAAGAAGCGGACCACGATGGCCAAGATGAACCGGGAGACCGCGCTGCGCGAGAAGCGCATCCGCAAGGCGGCCCGCAAGGAGGCCCGCCGGCTCGAGGCCGCCGCGCCACCGCCCGCACCTGAGCAGGACCTGGTCGAGGGCGACGACGCCCCGGCCGAGCGCTCGGACGACTAGTCCGGGCTTCCACGAGGGCAGGGGCAGGGATCGACCAGGGGTCGCTCGGGGTCATCCCCAATGGCGCTCAGGGCCGCGAGGGGCGATCCTTCCAGGCATGAACTCCTCCCCTCGCACCCTCACCCGCTCCACCACCGACCGCAAGATCTCCGGCGTCTCCGGCGGTCTCGGCGCCTATCTCGGCATCGACCCCGTGCTCGTCCGCGTCGGCTTCGTCGTCACGACCCTGGCCAGCGGCGTCGGACTGCTCGCCTACCTGGCCCTGCTCGCGATCGTCCCCGCCGACGACGCGCACCCCGCTCCGGCGGTTCCCGCCGGCACCTGAGGTCCACCCCACCTCACAGTCGAACGCGCCGGCGACCTCGTCCCCAGGGTCGCCGGCGCGTCGGTGCGTTCTCAGGCGGCGACCGGGCGCTCCGCGTGTGCGCCCTCCAGGTCGTCGGCGGCCTCGTCGCGGCGCGCCTCCTCCTGCAGCCGCGCGGCCATCCGGCGGGCTCCCTCGCGGTGACGCGGCTCGTCGAGCAGCCTGCGGACCGCGGCCTCGATCGCTCGCGGCCGCGCCGACGGCTTCAGCCGCACGCCCGCGCCGCGCTCCACCACGCGCGCGGCGTTGTCGAGCTGGTCGCGGCCCATCGGCAGCACCAGCGCGGGCACGCCGGCCGCGAGCGCGCGCAGCACGGTCCCGTGCCCGCCGTGCGTGACGACCGCGGCGGCCTGCGCGAGCACCGCCGAATGCGGAGCCGAGCGCACGACCTGCACGTGCCCGGGCGCCGGCACCTCGGCCGGGTCGATCGCGTGCCCCGTGGTCACCACCGCGCGCATGGGCAGCGTCGCCACGCCGGCGACGATCCGGCGCAGCAGCTCGAGCTGGTCCTGCGCGCCCGAGGAGAGGGAGACGAGCACGAGCGGGGTGTCGCCCGCCGGCGCCTGCCACGGCTCGACCCAGCCGGGGTCGCCGAGTCGCGCGCCCGCGTAACGCACGTTCGGCGGCAGCGGCGACGGGTCGTCGAAGCTGCGCGAGCTGAGCACGAGCACGCGGCGGGCGTGGTCGAGCTGCTCCCAGACGTGGCCGAGCAGGGCGAGCCCGTAGCGCGCGCGGGTGGCGTTGAGCGGCTCGAGGCCGACCCGCCACGCGCGGGCGCCGAGTGCCGTCACGGCGCGGTCGCGCGCCCGCCCGAGCGGACCGCGCGCGGGCTTCCAGCCGGTGCCGAACGGCGGTCGGCCGGGGACGGGCAGGAAGTAGACGTTCGGCATCGTGGCCGTCACCGGCAGCCCGGCCGCCTCGCCCGCGATCTGCGTGCCGAGCAGCATGCTGCTGGACACGAGCGCGTCGGGCCGCAGCGCCTCGATCGCCTGCGTGGTCTCCGCCGCGTGCAGGCCGGACGGCGTGCAGATCAGCCGCTCCGACAGCCGCGCGATCAGCTGCGGCGGCGTGCGCGCCTCCTGGTCGCGGATGTAGTCGTCCTCGGCGCGCCGCGAGCGCAGGTGCGGCGCCTCGCGCCACAGGCGGAAGTCCGCGCCCACGGCCAGCGCATCGGCCTCCGCCGTCGGGTCCGAGAGCACGCTGACCCGGTGACCGCGCTTGACGAGTGCTTGCGCCACCGACAGCTCGGGCGGCAGGCGCCCGCTCCGTCCCAGAGGGTGAACAAGAAGTGCGTCATGCGTCGTCTCCGTCGTCCGTGTTCCAGGTCGAGGCGATCGCCTCGACCATCTGCGTCATCACCTGCTGGGTGGCGGCCCGGCCGAGGGCGAGGTCGCGCCGGAGGAGCTTCCACGTGTACACGTCGGTCGCCGCGTGCAGGGCGGCGAGCGCGCGGCGCCGCTCGGCGGCCCCGCCCGGCAGGCGGTCCCCGAAGACGCGCGCCAGCAGCTCCTGGTGGCTCGCGCGGCCCTTCTCGAGCGCCGCTCTGACGGCGGGGATCCGCTCGTCGAGCACCGCGAGCCGGACGTTGCCGTCGCCGCTGGCCTCGAACTGCGCGACCAGCGAGGCGACCGCGCCGGCGGCGTCGTGGGGCGGAGCCTGCTCGCGCGCGCCCGCCAGATCGGCGGAGAAGATCGCCGCCGCGGCGCTGAAGAGCCCTTCCTTGGACTCGAAGTGGTTGAGGACCGTCTGGGCCGAGACGCCGGCGTCGGCGGCGACGGCCGCGATCGTGACGTCGTCGTAGAGCTGGGCGAGGAAGCGCGCCATGGCGGCGCGGGCGATGCGGTCGCGCGTGGCCTCGACGGCCTCGGCGCGGGCCCGCATGGTGTAGCTGCGGCGGGCGGAAGGTTTCATTTGACTCGAACCCAAGCTAACATTCGCTTGGGTCCGAGTCAAGTGATTCGCGGGACGATCAGTACCAGCGCATCCGCGGCTGCGGCGCGGGGCGGCGGATGATGCGGTCCTCGTCGAGGCCGGCGGGATGGCGGGGCGCCTGCCGGCGGCGGCGGGAGAAGAGGCGGTTGATCATGAATCGCATCCTAGTACATATCTTCCTAGGACGCAACTTCCAAGGATGAATCTTCTCCCGGTAAGGTCTGAACCGTGGCAGACCGCGACGGCGTCGACGCGATCATCGAGCAGTGGCGACGCGAGCGGCCGGAGATCGACCACGCGCCGATCGGCGTCGTGGGCCGCATCTCGCGGCTCGCGCGAGAGATCGAGGCGAGGCTGGAGGCGGTCTACCGCGAGCACGGCCTGGAGCCCGGCTGGCACGACGTGCTCGCGACGCTGCGCCGCACCGGGCCGCCGTACCACTTGCGGCCGTCCGACTTCACCGGCTCTCTCATGCTCACCTCGTCGGGCGCAACGAAGCGGCTCGACCGGCTCGAGCGCGCCGGCCTGGTCGAGCGCACGCCGGATCCCGACGACCGCCGCGGCGTGATCATCACGCTCACCGAGGCCGGCCACGAGCTGATCGACCGCGTCACCGAGGCCCACATGGCCAACGAAGCGCGCCTCATGGAGGGCCTGACCCCCGCCGAGCGCGACCGGCTGGCCGCGCTGCTGCGCAAGCTCGGGCTCTCGCTGCCACCGCTCCCTTGACCGCGCAACCACCCTCCCATAGCGTCCTGCCGGGTCGTGATCGGTAAGCCCGGAGAGCCAATCAGCCGCATCAGCCAGGCCCACGCGGACCGGGTGGAGGTGCGCGGGCGCGATCTCACCGGCGATCTGATGGGGCGGCTGAGCTTCACGGAGTACTTCCACCTCCTGCTCACCGGCGATGAGGCGACCGAGGAGCAGCGCTTCTTCCTCGACCTGCTGCTGGTGGCGATCGCCGAGCACGGGATGATGCCGACCAACGTCGCGGCCCGGATGACGCTGTCGGCCGACCCGGACTCGCTGCAGGGCGCGGTGGCGGCGGGGATCCTCGGCTGCGGGCCGGTGATCCTCGGGACGGCGGAGGCGTGCGCGCGGCTGCTCGAGCGGGCCCGCGACCGCGGGCCCGGCGAGCTGGCGCGCGAGATCCGCGCGAACGGGGGAAAGCTCCCCGGTTTCGGCCATCCGGTGCACAAGCCGCTGGACCCTCGCGCGGAGCGGATCCTCGAGCTCGCCGACGAGCGCGGGGTGGCCGGGGAGCACGTCGCGCTCGCGCGCGCGTTCCGCGACGCGGCCGCCGAGGCCTGGGGCCGGCCGCTGACGATGAACGTCTCGATGCCGATCGCGGCCGTGATGCTCGACCTCGGCTTCCCCGTGGCGACCGTCAAGGCGGTGCCGATCCTCGCGCGCACCGCCGGGCTGCTGGCCCACCTCGCGGAGGAGCGCGAGCAGCCGCTGGGCTTCCTCATGGCGGGCGCGGCCGAGGACGCGATCCGCTACGAGGGGCCATGAGCGACGCGGAGGCCTTCCGCGAGCAGGTCGCCTACCTGCTCGAGCGCTCGGCGTTCTACCGGGACAAGCTCGCCGGACATGACACCGGTGGCGGCCTGGCCGCGATCGCCACGCTGCCGCTGACGACGAAGCAGGAGCTTCGGGAGACCGTCACGCCGGGGAACCCGTTCGGCGCGCACCTGTGCGCCGAGCCGCGCGAGATCGTGCGCATCTACTCCACCAGCGGCACGACGGGTGACCCGAGCTACATCCCGCTCACGGCCTCCGACCTCGAGAACTGGATCGAGACCTCCGCCCGCTCGTATGCCGCGTCGGGCGTGCAGCCGGGCGAGCGGATCGTCACCACCTACAACGCCGGGCCGTTCGCCGCGGGTGCCGCGCTGGCGGCCTTCGAGCGGATCGGGCTGACCCACGTCCCGATCGGCACCGGCAACACCGAGCGGCTGATGCGAGCGATCGAGCTGCTGCGCCCGGACGCCGTCGTCATGACCCCCTCCTACGCCGCCTACGCGCTCGAGTGGGCGGGCCACCGCGGCTTCGACCTCGCCGGCTCGAGCGTGCGGCGGCTGCTGCTCGCCGGCGAGCCGGGCGGGGGAGAGCCGGCCTTCCGCGCCGCGCTCGAGCAGGGCTGGGGCGCGCGCGTGACCGAGGCGATGGGGATCGGGGACATCGGCGTCTCGCTGTGGGGCGAGTGCGAGCACCAGGACGGCATGCACCTCGGCGGGGCCGGGATCGTGCACCCGGAGCTGATCGACCCCGAGACCGGCGGGGCGCTCCCGATGGACGACGGCGCGCGCGGCGAGCTCGTGCTCAGCCACCTGCGGCACCGCGCCGCGCCGCTGCTGCGCTTCCGCACGCGCGATCATGTGGAGGTCCGGGCGAAGCCCTGCCCGTGCGGGCGCACCGGCCCGCGCGTGCGCTGCATCGGCCGCACCGACGACATGCTGATCGTGCGCGGCGTCAACGTGTTCCCGTCGGCGGTCCGCGAGGTCGTGGGCGCGTTCGCGCCCCAGGTGAGCGGGCAGATCGCGATCCGCCGGCGCTCGCCGGGCGTGAAGCAGGAACCGCCGTTGCCCGTGCGCGTGGAGCTCGCCCGCGACGTCCCCGAGGACCCGGCGCTGGCCGAGGCGATCGGCGCGCGGGTGCGCGAGGCGCTGGTGGTGCAGGCGGACGTGGAGCTGGTGCCGTGGGGCAGCCTGCGGCGCAGCGAGTACAAGTCGAAGCTGATCGAGGACTGATGCGCAAGCTGCAGACCCAGGGTGTCCACCACATCACGATCGTCGGAGCCGGCCGGCAGACGTCGATCGACTTCTGGGAGGGGGTGCTCGGCATGCCGTTCGTGTTCGAGCAGCCCAACCTCGACCGGGAGTCCGAGAGCCACCTGTACTTCGACCCGGGCGACGGGCGGCTGATCACGGTCTTCACCGACGAGTCGCGCGAGCGCGACCCCAGCCGGACCCCGACCGACCCGGGCTGCGTGCACCACCTCGCGTTCGCGGTCTCGCAGGTCACCTTCGCCCAGGCCGTGGCGCGCCTGGACGAACGCGGGATCCGCCACTCCGGCGTCAAGGACCGGGGGTTCATGGACTCGATCTACTTCGAGGACCCGCTCGGGCTGCTGATCGAGCTCGCCTCGTACCGCTTCGAGCCGCCCGAGGGCCTCACCCACGTCGACGTGCTGTTCCTCGCGCACCACCTGCGCGTGGAGCGCGGTGACCACCACATCGACCGCGAGCACCTCGCCGACGCGATCGAGCAGCTCGTCGCCGAGACGCGCGACACGCTCTCCGACGACCGCTCCCCGAAGGACCCGTACAGCACCTAGGAGGAGGACAGACCCGTGGCAGCTTCCAACACCCTGAACATCCTGCAGCCGAGCGTGAACAACCTGACCGCGCGGATCTTCGTCCGCGCGGCTGGGCTCGACTTCGAGGAGCGCGACGTGTGGGGCAAGACGCGCGAGCCCGACTTCCTCGCCAAGGACCCCGCGCACCTGACGCCGATGCTCGAGGAGGAGGGTCTCCCGCGCGGCACGCTGTGGGAGAGCTGCGCGATCATGGCCTACCTGTGCAACAAGCACGGGCTCGACCGCTTCTACCCGACCGATCCGGGCGAGCGGGCGATGGTCGACAGCGCGAACTTCTACCTGATCGGCACGCTCTATCCGCTCGTCGCCCGGGCGACCTACCCGGTGCTCGGCTTCCCGCAGTACCCGGGCGAGGTCGCCACCTCCGAGGCCTCCGACGAGCTCAAGGACCAGGCGCGCCGCGACGCCGAGGCGGCCCTGGAGGAGCCGCTCGACGTCTACCGCTCGTTCTTCCTGGACGGGCGCGACTTCATCGGCGGCGGGCAGCCGTCGATCGCGGACATGCGCTTCGCCGCGACGCTCGAGTTCCTGCGGGCGATCGACTACCCGTTCCCCGACTGGGCCGAGGCGTACATGGCCCGGATGGAGGACGCGCTCGGCGAGGCCTACTCGGAGCCGGCGGCCGACGTCCGCGGGTTCGTCGCCTCGGTGAAGGGCTAGCGGTCACAGATCGAGGGGGTGCTCCGAAGAAGGGGGAAAGCGACGCGAACCGGAGGTCTTCGAGATGCCGAGAGAGCTGGAGCCATGGGGCGGCGAGCTGCGGATGCCCGGCTGGCTGCGCCGCGTGCTGGGCCGCGGGGCCGCGCCCGAGGACACGCCCGAGCTCGTCCAGGAGCGCCGGAACGCCGAGACGACGACGATGACCCCGCTGATGAACCTGGACCGGGCGGTCTTCGGGCCGTGGTCCGAGTCCTACCCGGACGAGCGCGGGAAGCGCCCGAGCTAGTGCTGGGCGAGCTCGCGCAGGTAGGCGAGCGTGACCTCCTGCTCGAGCAGGTGCGCGCGGCGCAACGGAGCGCGGCGGGCGCTGGGGCGGGGGCGCGGCGTGGCGGCGGGGGCGCGGCGGCCGGTGCTGCGGGTCGCGCCCGGGCGGCGGGCGCGGATGGGGCTCGGCACGGTGCTGCGGTGGATCGTGGCGGAGATGCTGGTGCTTCCTTCCCGGTTGTCCTACACTGAATCGGAGGAACCCTCCGTTTCGGAAGCCTAACACAAACCGGAGGCACCCTCCACTTATGTCCGTCCCCACCCACGACAAGCCGCTCCGCAAGGACGCCGCCCGCAACCGCGAGAAGGTGCTCGCGGCCGCCGTCGGGCTGTTCGCGGAGCGCGGCACGGAGGGCTCGCTGGAGGAGGTGGCCAAGCGCGCCGGAGTCGGCATCGGCACGCTCTACCGCCACTTCCCGACCCGCGACGCGCTCGTGGAGGCGGCCTACCGCAACGAGGTGGCGCAGCTGCGCGCCGCGGCCGACGAGCTGCTCGCCGAGCTGCCCCCCGACGCCGCGCTCGAGGCCTGGATGCGGCGCTTCGTCGACTACGGCACCGCCAAGCGCGGCATGCGCGACGCGCTGCAGTCGATCGCCGGCGGCGGCGCCGACCTGTTCGCCGAGACGCGCGGGCAGGTGACCGACGCGGTCGCGGTGCTGCTGCGGGCCGGCGCCGAGGCCGGCACGCTGCGCGCCGACGTGGAGCCCGAGGACGTCCTGCGCGCGATGGGCGCGATCTGGCTCGTCGCCGAGGGCGACGACTTCGCCGAGCAGGCGATGCGCATCCTGCGCCTCGTGCTCGACGGGCTCCGCTACCGCGCCTAGGCGGCGACGGAGCCCGCCTGCCGAGGCGGCTCAGGCGCCCTTGCGGGTGAAGGTCACGTGCGTCACGCCGCTCGGGGTCGAGGTGGACTCGATCTCGTAGTCGTTCTCGAGCCCCTCCTGCCCGTCCCAGATGCGTTCGCCCCGGCCGAGCAGGATCGGGACCACGATCAGGTTCATGTGGTCGACCAGCCCGGCGGCGAGGAAGTCGCGGATGACGGTCACGCCGCCGCCGATCCGCACGTCCTTGCCGCCGGCGGCCTCCCGTGCCGCCTCGAGCGCCTCGGCCGGCGAGGCGTCGAGGAAGTGGTACGTCGTCCCGCCCTCCATCTCGATCGGCGGGCGCGGGTGGTGCGTGAGGACGAAGACGGGCACGTGGAACGGCGGGTTCGGCCCCCACCAGCCCTTCCAGTCGGGGTCCTCGTGCCAGCCCTTGTAGCCCCACTTGTTGGCGCCCATGATCTCGGCGCCGATCCCGACGGCGTAGTTCTGTGCGACCGCGTCGTCGATCCCGCCGCTCCCGCCGGACCGGCCGAACATCGCGGCGCCCCAGCGGGTGGCGAACATCCACTCGTGCAGCCGCTCGCCGGCGTGGCCGAACGGGTTCTCGCGGGTCTGGGGCTCGCCGGTGCCGAAGCCGTCGAGCGAGATCGAGAAGGTCTGGACGCGGGTCAATGACATTGCTGGTGCTCCTTCTTGTGCGACGCGGGCGTCAGTCGTAGTAGCGGCGGGCGGTGGAGCCGATGCGCGTGACGTCGGTGCCGTAGACGTGGATCGAGATCGCCGTCTCGTCGCCGGTGTTGCGCACGCGGTGGATGTCGCCGGGCGGCGCGAACCCGCCCACGTCGCCGGCATGGTTCTCTGAGCGGCCGATCAGGTTCAGCTCGGCGTCGAACAGCTCCTCGTGCTCGACGCCCTGGATGACGCCGAGGACGCACCAGGTCATGTGGTCGTGGATCCGGGTCGTCTGCCCGGGGCGCCAGATCAGGGCGACGATCGAGAACGAGCCGTCGGGCTCGGCGTGCAGGGTGTGGCCGATGTAGTCGTCCGGCGAGCCGAGGCGCTGCTCGGCGGTCAGCAGGTCAGGACCCGGCAGGTGCCGGCGCAGCTGCTCCGCGACGAGCCGGGCAGTCTCGCCCCAGTCGGCGTGCACGGCGACGGCGGCGCGGATCCCGTCGACCAGATCGGTCAGCCGGTGAGCCGGACGGGTCGGGGCGGTGGTGGTCATGCCTCTGAGCGTGCAGCCGATCAGCTCATATGTCCAATGTGGATCTTCTCGGATGTTCATAGATATGATCGATGGATGCTGGACGTCACCCGGTTGCGGGTCCTCGAGGCCCTCGCGCGGCACGGCTCGGTCACGGCGACGGCGAAGGAGCTCAACTACACGCAGCCGACCGTCAGCCACCATCTCGCGCGGCTCGAGGCCGAGACCGGCGCGCAGCTGCTGCAGCGTGCCGGGCGCCGGGTCCGGCTCACGCCCGCCGGTGAGCTGCTGGCCGAGCGGGCGGCCGAGATCCTCGGGCGACTGGAGGGAGCCGACGCCGAGCTCGCCGCGCACGTCGGGCTGAGCGCCGGCCGGGTGCGCATGGCCAGCTTCTCGTCCCCGATCGGCTCGCTCGTACCGCAGGCGGTGGCCGCGCTGACCGCCAAGCACCCGGGGGTGCGCGTCAGCGTGACCAACACGCACCCGCTCGACGCGCTTGACCTGCTGCGCACCGGCAGGATCGACATCGCGCTCATCTTCCGGTATGGCGACACGGAGCCCGAGCCGGACGACATCCGCCTTCACCACCTGCTCGACGATCCGTTGTACCTGCTGTCGACCCGGCGCGCGCAGTCGGTCGGCTCGTGCCGTGACGCCACCTGGATCGGCGGTTGCGAGCGTTGTCGCACCCACCTGCTCTCGATCTGCTCGGAGGCGGGGTTCGAGCCCAAGATCGACTACGTCACCGACGATCTGATCGTGATGCAGTCGCTGGTCGCCGCCGGGCTCGGCGTCACCACCCTGCCGGGGCTGGCTCTGCGCGCCCACCATGTCGAGGGCGTCGAAGCGACCGAGATCCCCGGGTCGCACCAGCGCATCTACGCGGCCACCTACGGCGATCCGCCCGACCCGCCCGCCACCACGGCGCTGCTGGCCGCGCTCTCCGAGGCCGCCGCGTCGCTCGAGTCGGTCCGCCGAGAGTGATGCGAACATGTGTTCGTGTCACGTGAAGCCGCGATCCTGCACGCCGACCTGGATTCTTTCTTCGCGTCGGTGGAGCAGCGCGACGATCCGAGGCTGCGCGGCAAGCCGGTGATCGTCGGCGGCGGGGTCGTGCTCGCCGCCAGCTACGAGGCGAAGGCCTACGGGATCCAGGGCGGGATGGGCGGCGGCAAGGCGCTGCGTCTGTGCCCGCACGCGCTGGTCGTGCCGGCCCGGATGGAGGCGTACTCGCAGGCGAGCAAGGACGTGTTCGCCGTGTTCGAGGACATGTCGCCCGCGGTCGAGGGGATCTCGATCGACGAGGCGTTCCTCGACGTGCGCGGGATGGAGCACTTCGCGGGCACGCCGCGGGCGATCGCCGAGCGGCTGCGGGCGCGCGTGCGCGACGAGGCCGGGCTGCCGATCACCGTCGGCGTCGCGAGCACGAAGCACCTGGCGAAGGTCGCGAGCCAGACGGCCAAGCCGGACGGGCTGCTCGTGGTGGAGGCGGGGAAGGAGCTCGAGTTCCTGCACCCGCTGCCGGTCGAGCGGCTGTGGGGCGTGGGGCCGAAGACCGCCGGCCGGCTGCACGCCCGCGGGCTGATGACGGTCGGCCAGGTGGCGGAGGTGGGGGAGGGCACGCTGATGGCGATCGCCGGGCGCGCGGCCGGCCGGCAGCTGCATGCGCTCGCGCACAACCTCGACCCGCGCCCGGTCAAGCACCGCACCCGGCGGCGCTCGATCGGGTCGCAGCGCGCGCTCGGGCGCCGCCACCGCAGCGCCGAGGAGCTCGACGCGATCCTCGTCGGGCTCGTGGACCGCGTGACGGTGCGGCTGCGGACCGCACGGCGCGCGTGCCGGACGGTGGTGCTGCGGCTGCGCTTCGCCGACTTCGCGACGCGCGCGACCCGCTCGCACACGATGGCCGAGGCGACGACCATCACGTCGGTGATCCTGGCCGCGCTGCGCGAGGTGCTGGCGGCGGCGATGCCGCTGATCCGCGAGCGCGGGATCTCGCTGCTCGGGATCTCCCTGACGAACCTCTGCGACGCCGAGGCGGTCCAGCTCGCGCTGCCGCTGGACCGCCGCCCCCCGGCCGCCCTGGACACTGCGGTCGACGGCGTGCGCGAGCGCTTCGGCAAGGAGGCGATCACGCGCGCCGTGCTGCTCGACCGCGACCAGGGGGTGTCGATGCCGCTGCTGCCGGACTGAGCGCGGCTCAGCTCGTGACGCGGTCCTCCGCGGGCTCGCGCCGGAAACGCGACTCGACCGGCCCGGCGTCGACCTCGCGCAGGCGCCCCGTCTCGACCTCGTACACGAAGCCGCGCACGCTGTCCTTGCGCGGGATGAACGGGCTCGCCTGGATCCGGGCGATCGACTGGCGGACGTCCTCGTCGAGGTCGGAGAACGCCTCGGCGGCCCACTCGGGCTTGATGCCGGTGTCGTCCTGGACCGAGCGCTTGAACTCGTCGTCGGTGAACGTGAGCATCCCGCAGTCCGTGTGGTGGATGAGGATGATCTCCTCGGTGCCGAGCAGCCGCTGGGAGATCGCCAGCGAGCGGATCTCGTCGTCGGTGACCACGCCGCCCGCATTGCGGATCACGTGGGCGTCGCCCTCCTGCAGGCCCAGCACGCGTGTCGGGATGAGGCGCGCGTCCATGCAGGCCACGACGGCGACCTTCTTGGCGGGCGGCAGCGGCAGGTCGCCCTTGTCGAAGTTGGCCGCGTACGTCTCGGCGTTGCGCAGCAGCTCGTCGGTCGCGCTCATGGCGGCTCCAATCAGGTCGGGAGACGAAAGCTATCAATCCCGATCGGGCTTCCATGAAACCGGGGGCGGGCGCCGCGCCGGCGTACGTCAACGGCGGCTGGGTGGCGGAGGGGAGTGCCGACCGGCTGCCGTGAACGTCACCCGGCGGATCGCGGGCCCCTGCCCGAGTGACGTTGACGGCGTATATCGCCGTCAACGTCACTTCAACCGTCTCGCCAGTGCCGCCGAGTGACGTTCACGGCAGATCGCCTCACCACCCAGAGCCGTTGACCTCCGCCACGCGCAACGCCCCCGGCCGGAAGCCCAGCGGCCGGCCCGCGGCTCAGTGCGGGTGCTCGCCGCCCGTGGCGGCGGGCGGGCGCGACTCCTCGGCGAGCGAGGTGATCGTGAGGTTGCCGCGGGCGGCCTCCTCGAGCACCGAGGTCGCCTCCTCGCCCGAGCGGGCGTAGAGCTCGACGAGCAGGTGCACCACGATCTGGTCCTCGTCGTGCTTGTGGAAGCGCACGTGCGTGAAGAACTCGCGCGTCCCGTGGTCGCCGAACGCCGCGTAGGCGAGGGAGTCGGCGGCCTCCGGGCCCGAGCAGGTCTCGACGGCGTCCGCGTCGACCGTGACCGTGCAGGACGCGACCCACGGCGTGCCGACGACCATCCGCTCCCAGCGGTCCTCGATCGGCTCGATGCGCCCGTTGTGGAATGCCAGGTGCGGCTGGTCGTGCATGCAGTCGAGGCACTGCACGACGGCCTCCTGGATCTCGTCGACGACCTCCGCCCGCTCGCCCGTGACGGCGTCGATGCGGTGGATGCCCTCGTAGTGGACCTGGACCTCCAGCTCCTGCGACCAGCAGCGGTAGCAGCGCAGCCAGGACCCGATCGGCGCTGAGTTCGACCCCTCCATGCGGCTCATTCTATGCTCCGCCCCGTGGGCGCCACCGTTGGTTACGAGCTCGACGGTGCCGTCGCGACGCTCACGCTCGACCGTCCACAGCGCCTCAACGCGATCGTCCCGGCGCTGATCGAGGATCTCGGGGCAGCCTTGGACCGCGCCGAGGCCGACGACGCCGTGCGCGCGATCCGGCTCCGGGGCGCCGGTCGCTCCTTCTGCGCCGGCTACGACATCGAGTGGGGCGCGGAGGCGATGGAGGAGTCCGAGGCGGGCCGCGCCTGGGACCCGATGTCCGACTACCGCATGATGTCGCGCTTCGTCGGCGCCTACATGCGGCTGTGGCGCTCCCCGAAGCCCGTGATCGCGCAGGTCCACGGGCACTGCGTCGGCGGCGGCACCGACTTCGCGCTCTGCTCGGACCTGATCGTGTGCGCCGACAACTGCCGGATCGGCTACCCGCCGGCCCGCGTGTGGGGCTCGCCGACGACCGCGATGTGGCTCTACCGCCTCGGTCTCGAGCGCGCGAAGCGGCTGCTGCTGACCGGCGACCCGCTCGACGGCAAGACCGCGGTCGAGTGGGGACTGGCGTCCGAGTCTCACCCTGAGGTCGAGCTGGAGGAAGCGGGCCTGGTCCTCGCCAAGAGGGTCGCCCTGCTGCCGTCGAACCAGCTGCAGATGATGAAGCTGCTCGTCAACCAGGCCATCGAGCAGATGGGGCTGTCCACGACGCAGCTCGTCGGCACGTTGCTCGACGGCGCCGCCCGTCACACGCCCGAGGGCCTGCGGTTCACAGCGGCCGCGACGGCCGACGTCCGCTCGGCCGTCGCCGAGCGCGACGCGCCGTTCGGCGACTACGGGCAGGAGCGCCGGTGAGGCGCGCGCTCGCCGCCGCGGCGCTCGCGGCGGCCGTGCTGGCCGGCTGCGGCGGTGGCGCGAGCGCGCAGGAGCAGGTCCGCGAGACGCTCGACGAGTTCGGGCGCGCGATGTCGGCCGAGGACTACCAGGTGCTCTGCGATCGCGTCTTCGCTCCCAAGCTCGTCGAGAAGCTGACCCAGGTCGGCCTCCCGTGCGAGATCGCGATGCAGCGCGCCTTCGAGGACGTGCAGAACCCGCGGTTGACGATCGGCAAGATCACGGTCGCCGAGGACGAGAAGAGCGCCAAGGCCGAGGTCCGCACCTCCGCGAGCGGCCAGTCGCCGTCGCAGGACACGGTCGAGCTCGTGCCGGTCGACGACGGCTGGCGCGTCTCCTCCCTGGGTGACTGACCCGCCCTTCCTCGGCTGACCCGCGGACGGGATGTCCGCACCGCATTCCGGCGAGGCGCCCGCAACACCGTTGGGGAGCACGCCGACCATCGCGGCTGGGGCTGGCCGGTGAGCATGCCGCCACTCCCCAATTCCTCCCCAGGAGCACGAATGCGAATCAAGACGACCCTGCTGGCGGCGTGTGCCGCGGCGCGCGGGCTACGACTACTTCGAGGGCTGGGGCCAGCCTGAGCAGCTCCAGCGCCAGCCGACCGTGACGCTGACGCTCGACGGAGCCGCCAACGACGGCCGCCCGGGCGAGAACGACAACGTCACCAACGTCGAGGACTTCCAGATGTACGTCGTGGGCTCGCTCACCGGCAGCGACGGCCCCGAGAAGTTCGTCATCTACAACCCGGGCAACTCCGGCCCGTCCACCCTGGTCGGCCGCGGTGGCGACGACGAGCTGGCCGGCAACGACTTCAACGACTCCGTCGACGGCGGCGCCGGCAACGACCACGTCGAGGGCGGCCTGGGCAACGACACCGTGACCGGCGGTCCCGGCCGCGACACGATCTACGGCGACGCCACCGCGTCCCGGTGCACCTACTACTCGTGCAAGATCCCGTTCGGCAACGACGTGATCAACGCTCGCGACGGCGAGGCCGACGACGTCGACTGCGGCATCGGCCAGGACAAGGCGATCGTCGACGCGGTCGACGTCGTCGCCAACTGCGAGACGGTCGAGGGCGCCGGATCCAACGGGCCCCCGAGCGGCGGCAACGGCGCCGCGAAGGTGACGTTCCCCAAGGCAAGCTGTCGGCGGTGGCCGCCAAGGGCCTCGCGCTCAAGCTGACCTGCTCCGCCGCCTGCTCGGCGACCGCCACGATGACCGCCGCCAAGGCGACCGCGCGCAAGCTCGGCGCCAAGAAGGTCGGCTCGGGCAAGGGCAAGCTCGCCAAGGCCGGCACCGCGACGGTGCGGGTCAAGGTCGCCAAGAAGCTCGTCCGCAAGCTCAAGCGCCTCAAGACGGCCAAGACGACCGTGAAGGTCACCGTCAAGCAGGGCGGCAAGACGCAGACGATCAGCCGCGCGGTGACGCTGAAGCGGTAGGCGCCACCGCACCGCGGGCTATCCGGCGCGCGACTCGAGCAGCCCCAGCAGCGCGGGCTGCTCGAGCGCCGGGTCCTGCTCGGCGAGCAGCTTCTCGGCGGCCCGGCGGCCGCCGAGCGCGCGCAGCCCGCGCTCGCCGCGCTCGGCGACGAGGTCGGCCAGCGCCCCGAGCCGGCGCGCGCGGGTGCGAACGGCCGCGACGTCCAGCCCGGCCCGGTGCGCGTCGAGCGCGGCAACCAGCTCGTCGATGCCGCTGACCGGCGGCAGCGAGGACACGGCCACGACCTCCGTGCCGCGCTCGCCGAGCGAGCGCAGCGCGGCGTTGAGGTCGCGCCGCGCGCGCAGCGCGACCTGGCCGAGGTCGGCCTTCGTCACGACGAGCACGTCGGGGACCTCCATGATCCCGGCCTTGAGGAACTGAAGTGCGTCGCCGGAGCCCGGCTGCACGACGACCGCCGTCGTGTCGGCCGCCTCGGCGACCTCGGTCTCGGACTGACCGACGCCGACCGTCTCGATCACGACCACGTCGAAGGCGGCGGCGAGCGCCTGGGCGGCGGCGCGGGTGGCGGGCGCGAGACCGCCGAGCCGCTCGCCCGCCGCCGTGGAGCGGATGAACAGCCCGCGGTCGGCCGGGTCGAACTCGATCCGCGCGCGGTCGCCGAGCAGCGAGCCGCCGGAGCGCTTGGAGGTCGGATCGACGGCGAGTACCGCGACCGTGCGGCCGTCGTCTCGCCACCTGCGCGCGAGCGCGCTCAGCAGCGTCGACTTGCCGGCGCCGGGCGGGCCGGTGATGCCGACCACGTGGGCGGGCGCCTCGCCGCCGAGCCGCGCGGGGGAGACCTCGGCGAGCAGCGTGGCGACCTGCTCGCGCGCGGCCGGCGTGCGGTTCTCGATCAGGTTCAGCGCGGCCGGCGCGGCGTCGAGGTCGCGCTCGCGCAGGCGGGCGCCGAGCTCCGCGCCGTTCACAGCGGCGCCCGCCTCACGCGGCGGCGGAGACCCCGTTGCGCGCGGCCACCAAACCGACGACGTCGCGCATGATCCGCGTCAGCTCGAAGTCCTTCGGGGTATAGACCGCGGCCACGCCCGCTGCCTTCAGCGGCTCGACGTCGGCCTCGGGGATGATTCCCCCGACGACGACCGGGATCTCCTCGCCGCCGGCCTCGCGCAGCGCCTCGATCACGTCGGGGATCAGCGAGCGGTGCGAGCCCGAGAGGATCGAGAGCCCGATCACGTGTACGCCCTCGTCGACCGCCGAGCGGGCGATCTGGGCGGGCGTGAGCCGGATGCCCTCGTAGACGACGTCCATGCCGATGTCGCGCGCGCGGACGGCGATCTGCTCGGCGCCGTTGGAGTGCCCGTCGAGGCCGGGCTTGCCGACGAGGATCTTCGGCGTGCGGCCGATCGCCTCGCCGACGCGGGCCACCTCGTCGCGCAGCTCGGCGACGTCCTCGGTCGGTACGGGAGCGGCCGCCTCGCCGACGCCGGTCGGCGCGCGGTAGGAGCCGAACGCGTCGCGCAGCGCCTGGGCCCACTCGCCGGTCGTGGCGCCGGCGCGGGCGGCGGCGATCGTCGCCTCCATCACGTTCTCGTCCGAGGCCGCCACGCGAGCGAGCTCCTCCAGCGCGGCGATCACGGCGGCCTCGTCGCGGCCGGCGCGCCACTCGCCGAGCGCGTCGATCGCCTCCTGCTCGACGGCAGGGTCGACGACGAGGATGCCGCCCTCGGCGTCGGCGGTCAGCGGCGAGGGCTCGGTCTCCTGGAAGCGGTTGACGCCGACCAGCACCTGGTCGCCGGACTCGATCCGGCCGAGCCGCTCGCGGTGGGAGTCGACCAGCGCGGCCTTCATGTACGGGACGGCCTCGACCGTGCCGCCGTGCTCGGCGACGCGCGCCATCTCCTCGCGGGCACCCTCCTTGAGCTCAGCGACCAGCCCCTCCATCACCTTCGAGCCCTCGAACAGGTCCGGATACTCGAGCAGGTCGGTCTCGTAGGCGAGCACCTGCTGGATGCGCAGGGACCACTGCTGGTCCCACGGGCGCGGCAGGCCGAGCGCCTCGTTCCAGGCGGGGAGCTGGATCGCCCGGGCGCGGGCGTTGCGGCCGAGCGTGACCGCGAGCGCCTCGAGCACGATCCGCTGCACGTTGTTCTCGGGCTGTGACTCGGTGAGCCCAAGGCTGTTGACCTGCACGCCGTAGCGGAAGCGGCGGTGCTTGGGGTCCTCGACGCCGTAGCGCTCGCGGCCGAGCTCGTCCCACAGCTCGGTCATCGCGCGCAGCTTCGCGTGCTCCTCGACGAAGCGCACGCCCGCGTTGACGAAGAAGCTCACGCGCCCGAACACCGTGCCCAGGCGCTCCTGGGGCACGCGCGCGCGGACCTCGTCGAGCACCGCCATCGCGTTGCACATCGAGAACGCGATCTCCTGCACGGGCGTGGCCCCGGCCTCCTGCAGGTGGTAGGAGCAGATGTTGATCGGGTTCCACTTCGGGACGTGCTCGACCGTGTAGGCGACCATGTCCGCGATCAGCCGCAGGCTCGGGCCGGGAGGGAACGCGTAGGTCCCGCGGCTCAGGTACTCCTTGATGATGTCGTTCTGGGTCGTGCCCTGGAGCACGTCCTGGGCGATCCCGTTCTCCTCCGCGGTGACGATGTAGAGCGCCAGCAGCCATGCCGCCGTCGCGTTGATCGTCATCGACGTGTTCATCTGGTCGAGCGGGATCCCGTCCAGCAGGGCGTGCATGTCGCCCTTGTGCGCCACCGGCACGCCGACCTTGCCGACCTCGCCCCGCGCGAGCTCGTGATCGGCGTCGTAGCCGGTCTGCGTCGGGAGGTCGAACGCGATGCTCAGCCCGGTCTGGCCCTTCGCCAGGTTCCGCCGGTACAGCTCATTGCTCTTCCGCGCGGTCGAATGGCCGGCGTACGTCCGCATCATCCAGGGGCGGTCGGGCTGCTCCAGGCGGTGGCTCATGGCGACATCTTGGCATCTGGGTCCTTGTGCTGACCGCAGCGGCCGTCGGCCTGCCGCCGCTCACGGAATTCTCCTACAGTCGCGCGTCCACCCCCTGGGGAGGGGGTTCCAGTCGTTCCGGAAGGGGATTTGCCATGCGCCATCGCGCGCCCGTCGTGCTGCTCGTCGTCGTACTCGCCTGCCTGCTCGGACCACCGGCGGCCAGCGCGGCGGAGGACTACCTGCGCCCCTATACGACGATCGCCGACCAGGGCGACGTCGGCGAGCTCGCCAAGCTCGGCGTCGACATCGAGCACGCGGGCTGGGACGGCAGCGGGCCGGCCGAGCAGGAGCTCGCGGTCGACCTGTTCGCCTTCCAGGCGCGCAAGCTCCAGGCGCGCGGCGTCGACCTCGAGCCGCTGCCGCTGCAGAAGCCGAGCGTCAAGTCCGCGGCGGCCGGCGACAGCCCGAACCCCTACTACAACGTCTATCGCCAGTTCATGGGCGACGGCGGCATCCACGACGAGATGCTGAAGATCGCCCGCGAGAACCGCGACGTCGTCAAGTACGAGCGGATCGGCACCTCGACGCTGGGCAAGCCGATGGCCGTGCTGAAGATGACGGCCGACGCGCGCAACACGAAGGACGGCTCGCGGCCCGCGGTCCTGTTCTCCTCCAACAACCATGCGCGCGAGTGGATCGCCGCCGAGGTCCAGCGCAGGCTGATGGGCTGGTTCGCGGCCAACAAGGACGAGCCGGGCGTGCGCCGCCTGCTCGAGACGCGCGAGATCTGGTTCATGCCGATCCAGAACCCGGACGGCTACGACTTCACGTTCACCTGCGGCACCGGCGACGCCAACCACCTGTGCCCGTCCGACGAGGCGCCCACCAACCGCTTCTGGCGCAAGACGCTGCGCGACAACAACGACAACGGGATCTACGGCGACTCGCAGGACGGCGTCGACCCGAACCGCAACTACCCGGCCAAGCGCGGCATCGACGAGGAAGGCGCGAGCAACAGCTTCAGCAGCGGCACCTACCGCGGCCCGTACGCGCTGTCCGAGCCGGAGAACCTCGCGTTCGACCGGCTGCTGCGGAAGATCCCGTTCAAGGCCAACGTCAACTACCACTCCGCCGGGCAGCTGCTGCTGACGCCGGTCTCCTACATCACCGACTACGCGCCCAACGACGCCACGATCTTCAACGCGATGACGGGTGTCGACGGCGACGGCGCGGTCGAGCCCTACACGCCGCAGCGGTCGTCGGACCTCTACGAGTCCAACGGCGACACGATCGACAACGGGTACCTCAACTACGGCGTGATCGGCTGGACGCCCGAGCTCGACACGTGCTCGACCGGCGGCGGGCCGAACGGCTGCAACCAGTTCGACTTCCCCGACGACGAGGGGAAGGTGCAGGCGATCTTCGAGAAGAACCTGCCGATGGCGCTGAACATCGTGCACTCGGCCGACCAGCTCGACCGCCCGCGCAACTTCGAGAACGACCCGGGCCAGTACCAGGTCAAGCCGACCCAGGACATCCAGATCAACGAGTTCGACGTCTCCTATGGCGCGACCCAGACGATCGAGGCGATCGTGCGCAAGTCGCTCGGGCCGGTGGACGTCAACGCGACGATCTCCGGCCCGGGCGGAAGCAGCCGCACGGTCGTGCTGCGGGCCCAGGACGCGCCCGCGGGCGAGCGCTATGGCGACGCGCCGGGCGTGTACTTCCATCGCGTGCGGGTGACGACGCCCGACAACTGGGCGTCGCCGACGCAGACGGCGCGGCCCGCGGTGGCGGGTGACGTGGTGACGCTCTCGGTGCGGGCCGGCGGCCTGCGCCAGCGCATGAGCTACCGGATCGAGGACGTCGGCGACAGCGATCCCGACAGCGCCCGGGTGCTCGTCGTCGCGGCCGAGGACTACACGGGCAGCTCGCCGAACCGCGGAGGCCCGTACGACTCGGCGCCGCGCTACCTCGACGACTATGCGTCGTCGCTGCAGGCGCTCGGCTACGACGTCTCGACGTTCGACGTCGACGCCCCGCCGGCGAACGCCGGCGACGGGCCGAGCCTCAAGCACCCGACGGCGCTCGGCGTCCTGTCGCACTTCGACGCGGTCGTCTTCGAGTCCGGGGACGACTTCATCCCGCAGGCCGCGGACGAGTCCAACCCGCGGCACCTGAGCACGCCGACGACCCAGTCGGGCTCGTTCACGCTCGCGCCGTGGGCGCACAAGGCGATGATCGGCCTGCGCGACTACCTCAACGAGGGCGGCAAGCTGATCGTCGGCGGGCGCAACGCGCACCAGTGGCCGATCGGCAGCACCAGCCTGTCCGCCACCGGGCCCTACCAGTGGGCGCCCGACAAGGTGTTCGGGTTCTCCTACCCGGACGGCAACGGCGGCGACGACGACCTGCCGGGCACGGCGTTCCAGCGCTACCGCGGGATCTCCAACGACACCTGGCAGAACTACCTCGGCGTCGTCGGCCGGGCGACCGCCGGCACCCCGGCCACCTCGACGGGCTACGGCAACACGGTGCTCGACGCCGAGGCGATGGCGCCCAAGGCTGCCGGCATCTTCGACGGGATGGCCCCGTTCACGCTCGACACCGCGGCCGCGGACGATCCGAACGAGGACTCCGGCGGCGCCCCGGCGCCGCGCGCGAAGTCGCCCACGCGGCTGCGCAACTGGAGCTCGATCTCGGTCCAGGAGCCGCTGCGCCAGGAGCGCGTCGAGCTCGACGTGACGACGCCGCAGAGCCAGACGGGCGGCACGGCGCTCTCGACGGCCGACACCGTCACGTTCGGCTTCGGCCTCGAGCAGGTCGCCGGCACGGTGCGTGAGGAGCTGCTCGACCGGGCGCTCACGCACCTGCTCCCGCCGACCGCCGACACGACGGCTCCGCAGGTGGCGTTCAAGGCGCCGGCGAGCGACAGCGGGCAGACGTTCACCCCGCGCGACCCGGTGGAGGTCGACGTGACCGCCGCCGACGAGCGGGGCGACATGAAGGAGGTCCGCCTGCTCGCCGACGGCCAGCTGGTCGGCCGCTTCGGCACCTTCCCGTTCCAGTTCCGCTGGGCGCCGAAGGCCTCCGACGCCGGCAAGACCGTCACGTTGACGGCGGAGGCGGAGGATGCCGCCGGCAACGTCGCGACCGCCACGAAGGCGATCCCGGTGGCCGCCGCGGCCGCGGAGCTCGAGGCGCCGCTGCCCGCGGGCCGGCCGGGGCTCGAAGGCTCCCCCACGGTCGGCAGCACGCTGACGTGCGTCAACGGCGGGTTCCTGAACTCGCCCGCGTCCTACCGCTACGAGTGGCTCGCCGACGGCACCCGGATCGCGGACGCGACCGGCTCGCAGCACACGCTCGGCGCGGCCGAGCTCGGCCGCCTCGTCTCCTGCCGGATCACCGCCGTCAACGACGCGGGCGAGGCGGACGCCACCAGCGAGGGCCGCTACGTCTCGGCCGCCGCGGCGGGGCCGCCCGGACCTCCCGGCACGCCGGGCATTCCGGGCACGCCGGGAACGCCGGGCGTCCCCGGCCCGGGCGAGACGCTCGTCTCGGCCGAGTGCGAGAAGCGCAAGGCGAAGCAGATCGAGTGCGTCGTGCGGCAGGTGCTGCGCAGCGCCTCGGACGCCCGCCTGCGGGCGACCGGCCGGATCTCCGGCCGCTCCAAGACCCTCACGCGATCGGGCGCGCGCAGCGTGCGCCTGCGGCTCGACCAGCCGCGCAAAGTGCGCTCGTCGCAGAAGGTCGTGCTGCGGGTCCGCAAGGGCACCGGCAAGCTCCAGCGGGTCACGCTGAAGCTCGGCCGCACGCGCGTGCTCGCGCTCGCGAACCCACGCTGAGGCAGCGCGGCGGGCGGCCTCCAGGCCGCCCGCCGCCCCAGGGGTGAGCGTCACTCAACGGTGGACTCATCCTGCATCCACGGTGCGGAGTCGTGGAATCAATCATCTAGGCTCCCGCCCGATGCGGGAGATCGACGTCAGGCACATGGGGCGCGAGCGGGTCATCTGCTGCTACGAGCTCGGCGACGGCGTGATCATCGACCCGGGCCCGCAGTCGAGCGAGCACACGCTGATCGAGGCGCTCGGTGGAGAGGCCCCGCGCGCGATCGTGCTCACCCACATCCACCTCGACCACGCCGGCGCCACCGGCTCGCTCGTGCGCCGCTGGCCCGACACGCCGGTCTACGTGCACGAGCGAGGCGCGCCGCATCTGCTCGACCCCTCGCGGCTGTGGGCGAGCGCGAGCCAGCTGTGGCCGGACGACATGGACCAGCGCTGGGGCGAGACCGTCCCGGTGCCGGAGGAGAACATCAACCTCGTCGACGAGGGCGACGCGATCTTCGGGATGCGTGTCGCCTACACGCCCGGGCACGCGTCGCACCACGTCTCCTACCTGCACGAGGACAGCGGCTACGCGTTCGTCGGCGACGTCGCCGGGGTGCGCGTTCCGCCCGTCAACCACACGTTGATGCCGACCCCTCCGCCGGACATCGACGTGGAGGCCTGGATGGAGTCGCTCGCGCTCGTGGAGTCGTGGGCGCCGCGCGCGATCGCGGTCACCCACTTCGGCGCGAAGGACGACGTCGTGGCCACGCTCGCCGAGGCCCGCGACGAGCTGCGC
>Ga0126312_10000263_pt1 | contig 28753 bp, 23 predicted proteins | sample Plot104A_FD_92537 | JGI IMG/M metagenome (GOLD analysis project Ga0126312, IMG submission 92537) | Serpentine soil microbial communities from UC McLaughlin Reserve, CA, USA - Plot104A | ecosystem: Environmental > Terrestrial > Soil > Grasslands | place: USA: UC McLaughlin Reserve, Lake County... | reverse complement strand
TCGGCGACCATGACGATGCCGGATTCGCGGCGGTAGGCATGGGAGTTGGTCTTTTGCAGCAGCTCGACGGCCTCGAGATTCTCATTGCCGCCGTACTTGTTCGGCACCCATTGGCCCGCTTCTCGTGAGTAATCCAGGTAAAGCATCGAGGCGACGCCGTCCACCCGGAGGCCGTCGATGTGGAACTCGTCCAGCCAGTAATAGGCGTTAGAGATCAGGAAGCTCTTCACCTCGTTGCGCCCGAAGTTGAAGATGTAGGATCCCCAGTCGGGGTGCCAGCCCAGTCGTGGATCCTCGTGCTCATACAGCGCGGTTCCGTCGAAGCGCTGCAGCGCCCACGGGTCGGTAGCAAAGTGCCCCGGCACCCAGTCCACGATGACACCGATCCCGGCTTGGTGCAGTTTGTCGACCAGATGCCGAAACTCATCTGGCGACCCGAACTTCGACATCGGCGCGTAGTAGCCGGTCACGTGGTATCCCCAGGAGCCTTCGAACGGATGCTGGGCAATCGGCATGAACTCCACATGGGTGTAGCCCTGCCAGCTAACGTATTCGACCAGTTCGTTGGCCAACTCGAGATATGTGAGCCCTTGCCGCCAGGATCCGACGTGCACCTCGTAGATGCTCAGCGGCTCCGCATGCATCTTCGCTTCGCCGCGGTACCACATCCACTGATCGTCGCCCCATTCGTACTGGGTCTCGTACACAATCGAGGCGGTATGGGGCGCAGCTTCGGCAAAACGCGCCATCGGATCCGCCTTGAGCCGCCAGACTCCATCGGCACCGAGCACCTCGAACTTGTAGAGATTGCCGGTACTGACGCCCTCGACGAACAGCGCCCATATGCCCGCTCCTGGAATGAGCTGCATGTAGTGCCCCTCGCCGTTCCAGTAGTTGAAGTCGCCGACGAGACGGACGGCTTGTGCGTTCGGAGCCCAGACCGAGAACCGGGTCCCGAAGATCTCGCCGCGCTCGGAGTCCTGCACGGTCGTTTCATGGGCACCCAGGCGGCGCCAGCATTCGGTGTCATGCCCCTCGTGGAAACCGGTGAGGTCCCAGCCGGTCAGGCCGCCGCTCGGATCGTAGGACATGAGTGCTACTCCTGTTCTCTGGTTGGGCTCGATCGTTCCGAGCCTGGAAAGTCTCGGTTTCCGGCTGCAAGCGCCGCCACTGCACCGAGCGGGATATGGACCCAATCCGGCCGGTTGCGTATCTCGTAAATGACCTCGTAGATCGCCTTGTCTGCTTCGTACGCGCGCAGCACGCTCGCCTGGCTCTCATCCAACTCCCCGTCGGCGTATCCGCGAAGAAACGCCGCGCGGCAATCTGCTGCCCAGGCCGCACTATGCGGTCCGGGCACGCTCGCGGCTGCGTAGTCGAAGGAGCGCAGCATGCCTGCGACGTCCCGCCACGGTGAATCTGGAGTCCGTCGCTCAGCCATAGTCTTAGCCGGTTCGCCCTCGAAGTCGATGATCTTCCAGCCCGAAGAGGTACGCAGCGTCTGGCCGAGGTGAAAGTCACCATGTACCCGCTGAGTCTCGAGGGCTTCGGCTCCAAGTTGATCAAAGCAGCGCAGCAGACCTGGTACGTGGGCCGCCAGCGCAGGGGCGATGTGGGCCGCCTCACGCAGCCGGTCCGTCATGATCATCGCCGTCCGAGCACCGAGCACTTTGGCGGTAGCAAAAGAAGATCGGAGTGCATCATGAATCCCGGCAAGCGCTCTGCCCAGTGCCACAGCTTCGGGCGCGAAACCCGGGTCGGTTGTGATCTTGGTCGAGGTGTTCTCGTTGCGCAGTGAATCCAATGCGAGATCCCAGCCGTCAACTGCGCCGGCCAACTGCTCGATCACCATTGCAAGATCGGCACCAAGTTGCCGGCCCTCGGAGACCCAACTGCCCTCAATCCAGCCAAACAGACCCGCGACATCGGGAACGCCGGTCGCATTGAGCGCGGCATGCATCTCAATGTCGAGGTTGCGACCCAGCTCGAGCCGCCGGAACAGCTTCAGCAGGGCCGTCTGGCCCAGCATGACCGAGGTATTGCTCTGCTGGCCGGTGAACAGCCGTGGCTCGAGATCTGCGCGCAGGGCAGCGTCCGCGGTCGTGTTGAATCGCGCTTCACTGTCTGGACTGCGAAGCCGGCGACCACCGAGCAAGGCGCTCATGATCACTCGAGTGGCCTCGGGATCTTGGGCGGCGTCGTAAGCGATCACCGGTCCAAGATCGGGATCGGTAAACCGACCGATCTCTGCCTGCTGCAGCTCGGCGTGCGGAGCGGGCCGATAGGAGACCGCGAGGTGGTAGTACTCGGTCGGGGATGGAGCTGGATGCCAAACCATCTCAGGCGGTTCACCAGCAACGGGTACCGACGCGGACTCACGATCTTCCCCTGCCTGATCTGTCGTCACAGGAGCCGGCTGCAGATCCTCCTCAGCTGGATATGCGACCTCGGCGATCTCGAACCGTACGCCGGGGGCAGCGGCAGGGGAGAAGAAATCTGAAACCTCGGTCAGCCACGGCAGCGGCGTCAGCGATCGGAACTGGGCCCGCCGGCCCTTCCCGGCGAACCATCGCGCGTTCGAGATGTACCTCAGGACCTGATCGGCGACCTGAGGATCGGCTGTCCTCCTCACAGCGTCCTAGCCCTGTGAGCTAGGAGGCACAGTGCTGGCCGGACCTGTTTGTTCAGGTCTCGCGGTGGCGGTGTTTGGCGAGCCGTATCGAATCAGTGTCAGGATGTGCGCCGGATCGTCATGGGTCAGTCGGACGAAGGCATGCTGCCCCCAGCGCCAGGTCTGTCCGGTGATTTCGTCATGGACCAGGTAAACGTCGCGCGCGGTGAGACCCAGGGCCTCCATATCGAGGTAGAGCTCGGTCTCGACAATGTTGTGCGGATCCAGACTGCACACCACGATCACCACGTCGTCGCCGCTCCGCTTGGAATAGACCAAGGCGTTGGCGTGCGGGGCGTGGTGGAAGTGAAGATCCCGAAGCTGCTGAAGTGCCGGATGCTCTCTGCGGATCTGGTTCAGCCTGCCAAGCAGGAGGTTTAGGTTCTCCCCACTCTGCTCGGTGGCCTTCCAGTCTCGTGGCCGGTATTGAAACTTCTCCGAATCCCGATATTCCTCTCGGCCTTGGCTAAGCGGGGCATTCTCAAACAGCTCGAAGCCTGAATAGATGCCCCATAGTGGGGAAAGGGTGGACGCCAGTACCGCGCGGATGGTGAACGCCGGCTTGCCGCCCCACTGTAAGAAGTGGGGCAGGATGTCGGGCGTGTTCGGCCAGAAGTTCGGCCGGAAGAAGCTGTCCGTCTCCGTGGTCAACTCCTTCATGTACTCCTCGATCTCCCACTTCTCGTTCCGCCAGGTGAAGTAGGTGTAGGACTGCTGGAATCCGGCCTTGCCGAGGGCATGCATCATCGCGGGCTTCGTGAACGCCTCCGCGAGGAACAACACATCCGGATCGGTCTTGCGGACCTCGCCTATCAACCATGCCCAGAAGTTGACTGGTTTGGTGTGCGGGTTATCGACCCGGAAGATTCGCACCCCATGGCTCATCCAGAGCTTGATGATGCGCAGGCTCTCGGCGTAGATCCCGTCACGGTCGTTGTCGAAGTTGATGGGGTAGATGTCTTGGTACTTCTTGGGTGGATTTTCGGCGTACGCGATGGAGCCGTCGGCACGCTTAGAGAACCACTCCGGGTGTTCGGTAACCCACGGGTGATCAGGTGACGCCTGAAGGGCGAAATCCATCGCAACCTCGAGGCCAAGGGAGTTTGCTTTCGCCACGAATCGATCGAAAGCATCGAAATCGCCCAGGTCGGGATCGATGGCGTCGTGTCCGCCCTCTGCAGCGCCGATTGCCCACGGCGAGCCAGGATCACTCGGACCTGGGGTCAGCGTGTTGTTGGGCCCTTTCCGGAACGTTCTGCCGATGGGATGGATAGGCGGGAGGTAGACCACGTCGAAGCCCATTGCCGCTGCAGCCGCGAGCCGATCGTGGGAGCTGTCAAAGGTGCCGGAGATCCATTTCTGATTGTCTTCATCCCATCTGGCGCCCTGAGAGCGCGGGAAGAACTCATACCACGAGCCGAACAAGGCCTTCCGGCGATCGACAAAGATCGGATAGTCCGGCGTGGGCGAGACGAACTCGCGTGGACCGTACCGTTTCATCACCGCCCGTACGTCATCCGCGAGTACGACCTCAAGGCGGTCCTCCACCTGCTGTCCCGAGTCAAGGTTTTTCGCCGCTCCCTGCAGCAAGGCTGCCGCCTGGTAGTCATCTGCCGCTTCAGCGTGAGCGGCAGCCCGGTCAAATAGCGCAATGCCATCAGTACAGACGAGGGAAACATCGATGCCAGCTGGAATCTTGATCTCGGCGTTGTGCACCCAGGTCTCCCAGGGATCGCTCCAGCCCTCGACTCGGAACGTCCACAGGCCCTCGGTTTCGAGTACAACCGAAGTCGTCCACCAGTCAAAGCCCAGCGGCGTCGTGGGACGCATCGGCTCAAGTCGCTCGTTGCCAGCGGGGTCTGTGAGAACCACCGAGGCGTTTACGGCGTCGTGACCCTCGCGGAAGACCGTTGCGCGGATCGGAATCAGTTCCCCGACCACCGCCTTGGCCGGGTAGGCGCCGCCCTCGATTACTGGGGAGACCTTGTGTACCGGAATGCGGTCGAATATCGCGCCCAGCGGTGGTTTGTTGATGGTGACGACCGGTGTACCCCCGGGTGAGGTCTCGGGCGGTGTGGTGGAGCCTGCGGAGGAAGATTCTGTGGAGCCTGCCTGTGGAGCGTCATCGCGCTCAGGCACTGGGAGTCCTGAATTTGTTGCCGTCACGACCCTCAACCTATCGGCCCTGCTGTCCTAGCGGCAGGGGGCAGATAGATCGACCTAGGCTGCATTAGCCGCATCTAGTTGGGTACAGATTCACCCGTGCCTCACTGCGCCGCTCGCTCTGCCCGCTGTGTCCGGTGGCTCACCAGCAACGGCGGAGGGCGATCGAGTTCTTGCCCGCGATCGATGCAATGAGCGCAGAAGCCACATGACATCGAAAATTCGCCGTTAGGTTATCCCAGTGCGCGCTATTCGCCGTTTCATCGTTCGCCCGGTGCTGCCCGAGCCCCTTAAGCCACTGGGTGACCTGGCCCGAAACCTTCGCTGGTGCTGGCATGTAGAGACCCAGGATCTGTTCCGCTCCGTTGATCCTCAGCTGTGGGAGAGCACCGGCGGGGATCCTGTCCGATTGCTGGCTGATGTGTCGGTCGAGCGTCTTCAAGCGTTGTCTATCGATAAGCGCTTCCTCAAGAATCTTCGGCTCATTCAGGCCGACCTCGCCGACTATTTGACCGGCGATCTGTGGTATCAGGGCTACGCCGCAGAGAACCCAAATGCGCCCGCGGGCATCGGCTACTTCTCGCCCGAATTTGGAATCACCGAGGTGCTCCCGCAGTACTCGGGCGGCTTGGGCATCCTCGCCGGCGATCATCTCAAAGCTGCAAGTGATCTTGGGGTTCCGATCATCGGCGTCGGACTGCTTTACCGGCAGGGCTACTTCCGGCAGTCGCTCAACGCGGCCGGCTGGCAGCAGGAGCGCTACCCACTGCTGGATCCGAACTCGTTGCCGTTGACGATGCTGCACGATGACGATGGGCCGGTTCGGGTGGACGTGCCGCTCGACGGCCGTACGCTCTACGCCCAGGTGTGGCTGGCGCAGGTGGGTCGGGTGCCGCTGTTGCTGCTGGACTCCGATGTTGAGCAGAACGCCACTTACGAGCGCGAGGTCACCGACCGCCTGTACGGCGGCGGTACCGATCATCGGCTGGAGCAAGAAGTGCTGCTCGGCATGGGTGGCGTACGCGCCATCCGCGCCTACTGCCGCATCACCGGTGCACCGGCACCGACTGTGTTCCATACCAACGAAGGGCATGCCGGGTTCCTGGGTCTGGAGCGCATCCGGGAATACCTGCAAACCGGTCTGGACTTCGACACCGCCCTCGAACTCACCCGGGCGGGCACGGTGTTCACCACCCATACCCCTGTTCCGGCCGGCATCGACCGGTTCCCGCGTGAGCTGATCATTCACCAGTTCGGGGGCTTCGAGGAACTGCCAGTTGATCGCGTCCTGGCCTTAGGTGCTGAGGACTACGAGGGTGGGGACCCGAGCAAGTTCAACATGGCAGTAATGGGCTTCCGCCTTGCTCAGCGAGCCAACGGCGTCTCCTCCCTGCACGGCGTGGTGTCACGTGAAATGTTCCAGGGCCTGTGGCGCGCCTTCGACACCAGCGAGGTACCGATCACCCAGGTCACCAACGGCGTGCACCATCTCACTTGGGTCCACCGCGAGCTGCTCGAACTCCTCGAGGCGCCAACCGGCAGTCCGTCAGAGACCGACGGCTACGACTGGAGCGCACTGGACCACGTCGAGAGCAAGATCATCTGGGCGCTTAAGCGGAGGATGCGCGAGGACCTGATCGCCATGACGCGGGAGCGGCTGGCCGCCAGCAGCGCGAATCGTGGCATTGCGACGGACTGGGTTGCCAAAGCTCTCAGGCCAGATGTGGTTACCTTCGGCTTCGCCCGGCGAGTGCCGTCGTACAAGCGACTGACCTTGATGTTGCGCGACCAGGCGCGACTGAAGGCCTTACTCACCGACGAAGATCGGCCTATTCAGATCGTCATCGCCGGTAAGGCTCATCCGGCCGATGAGGGCGGCAAGGCGCTGGTGCAACAGGTCGTGCAGTTCGCCGACGATCCGGCGGTCCGTGAGCACATCGTTTTCCTGCCCGACTATGACATCGCCATGGCCAAGCGGCTGTACCCGGGTTGTGACGTATGGATGAACAACCCACTCCGGCCCTATGAGGCGTGCGGCACCTCGGGGATGAAGGCGGCCATAAACGGCGCCGCGAACCTGTCGATACGTGACGGGTGGTGGGACGAGTGGTTCGATCCCGCGTACGGCTGGGAGATACCGTCCGCCGAGGGGGCTGACGGTGCCGAGCGTCGAGATGATCTTGAGGCTAAGGCGCTCTACGACATCATCGAGAACGAGATCGTGCCGCGCTTCTACGATGTTGATCATCAGGGACTACCGGAGCGCTGGATCCAGATGATCAGAGACACCATCGCCGGACTGGCCCCCAAGGTGGTGGCGTCCCGGATGGTTCGGGAGTATGTGACCGAGCTTTACACCCCCGCGGCAATCTCGAGCCATGCCCTCAACTCCTCCCGGGGTGGCGCAGCGGCTCTTGCAACCTGGAAGCGCCGAGTCCGCGACGCATGGCCGTCAGTCGCTGTCGAACATGTTGAGTCGCTTGGCGGCGAGCAAGTTGAGGTGGGCACCAAGATTCACGTCAGTGCCTTGGTCCGGCTCGGCGAACTCACTCCCGACGACATACAGGTGCAACTTGTCACTGGTCGAGTCGGCGGTGACGACCGGCTTTACGAGCCGAGAGTGAATCAGTTCCCAACCGGGATCGATGTAGACGCCGGGCTACGCCGGTACGAGGGCTGGGTGGAGGCCAAGCGAGCAGGAGCGATCGGCTACACGGTACGCGTCGTGCCATACCACCCGCTCTTGGCCAGCCAGGCGGAAATGGGCCTTGCGGCGCTGCCGACGAGCATCCCGATACCGCCGTCAGCCGGCTACGCGCCTTAGCGCTGACAACTCGGTATTAGTCGACCTGAAGCACGACAACCGTACGACCGGGCAGTTGCAGGGTCGACCCGGCCGTGATCTTCTCTGAGGGCAGTTCGCCGTCGGTTCCGGTGTGGCCAACCACTGTGTAGGTCTCAGCCCATGGTCCGTCCGGCAGGTCCACCTGGATCGCATCGGAGCCGGCGTGAAACCAGATCAGGAACGCCTCGTCCGTCACTCGGTATGGGTCGTCGTCGGCGAGATACATGCCCAGAGTGCGCCGGGTGGGGTCGCGCCATTCTTCCTCGGTCATCTCGGTGGTGTGCCCGCCGAACCATGCGATGTTCTTGCGCCCCTGCGGCTCATCTTTGGGATCGAGCAGGAATTCTCCGTGGCGGTAGGCGTCGTGTCGCAGCACCGGACGCTCTACGCGTAGTTGGAGCAGCTTCCGCACCAAATCGGTTTGATCACTCCAAGCTTCCTCAGTGTCCCAGTGCACCCATGAGATCGGCGAGTCTTGGCAATAGGCATTGTTGTTGCCCTGCTGAGTACGGCCCAGCTCGTCGCCGCCGGTGATCATCGGCACACCGCTCGCCAAGATCAAAGTCGCCATGAAGTTTCGCGCCTGACGATGCCGCAGCGCATTCACCCCCGGGTCCTCAGTCTCACCTTCGACGCCGCAGTTCCATGATCGATTGTCATCCGACCCGTCGCGATTCGACTCGCCGTTGGCACCGTTGTGCTTGACGTTGTAGGTCACCAGGTCGCGCAGCGTAAAACCGTCATGCGCGGTGATGAAGTTGACGCTCGCTGTGGACGATCGCCGATCCCGATTGAAGATGTCGGGTGAGCCGGTGAGCCGCTGTGCCAGTTCCCCGACCCCATTGGTGTTGCCTCGCCAGAAATCCCGGACGTGGTTTCGGAACCGGTCGTTCCATTCACTCCAGCCTGATCCGAAGGCGCCCACCTGGTAGCCGTACGGGCCCATATCCCAGGGCTCGGCGATGATCTTGACCTGGCTTAGTACCGGATCTTCGCGAATCGCCTGCTTAAACGGATGATCTTGATCGACGTGATGTCGTTCGTCCCGGATCAGGGTTGTCACCAAATCGAATCGGAAACCGTCCACGCCCATCTCGGTGGCCCAGTAGCGCAGCGAGTCGAGCACCATGCGCAGCACCCCTGGTTCAGACGTATCGACCGAGTTGCCGCAGCCGGTGACGTCGTAGTCATTGCGCTTGTCGTCGGTCAATCGGTAGTAGCCGAGGTGATCGATGCCTCGGAAGCACAATGTCGGACCTTCGTGACCACCCTCGCCGGTGTGGTTGTAAACGACATCGAGGATGACCTCGAGACCGGCATCGTGCAAGGCGGACACCATCTCTTTGAATTCCCGCACCTGCTGGCCGAGCGTGCCGACCGAGCCGTACGCGGAATGGGGCGCAAAGTAGCCCAGAGTGTTGTAGCCCCAGTAATTGGATAGGCCCCTGCCGACCAGGAAGGGCTCGGAGATGAAGTGCTGCACCGGCAGCAGCTCGACCGCAGTAACGCCGAGGTCTTTTAGGTGCTGCACGACTGCTGGATAGGCGAGACCGGCGTATGTGCCGCGCAGGTGCTCGGGGACCGCCGGATGTAGCCGCGTGAAGCCTTTGACGTGGAGTTCGTAGATCACCGTCTCCGACAGCGGCCGACGCAGAGCGATGGGGTGGGGAGCAGGCGAATCAGCCACGACGACGCTGAGCGGAACGGCGGCGAAGGAGTCGGTGGTGTCGGGAACGTAGTCCGATTCCTTGGTGTGGTCCAGAATTGGGCCGGAGTAGTCGACGCCACCGGTGATCGCGCGGGCGTAGGGATCGACGAGCAGCTTGGCTGGATTGAAACGAGCGCCTGCGGGCGGCTCCCACGGACCATGGACCCGGAAGCCGTAACGCTGCTCAACGCCCACGCCGTGAACGAATACGGTCCAGACCCCGTCTTCATCACGGCTCATGTCGTAGTTGGTCTGGTTGCGGTCCTCGTCTACCAGCGCGAGTTCAACGCGGGTGGCCCTGGGAGCCCAGAGTCCGAAGGAAGCGCCGCCGTCGTGGATGTGGGCACCCAGAGTCGAGGTATCTGCCGGCACTGGCAACGCTGTGGACATATATCTAGGCGCCCTTGCCTCGGCTGCTTTCTGAACCAGTCACTGAAACGACTTACCCCCCCTTTCGGGGGGAAGATGCGCTTCATTCTGCCTCAGTTGGACGCTAGATGCGTACGATCCGGGCGTCAGCCTCGCAGTGCAACCGGTTGGGCTAACGGTAAAGAGCGACATCCTCGGGTTGCAACAGGTACGACCAGAGTCGCGAGATCTTGGCCTGAATGGGGCAGATCTCCTTAAACAGCTGCCCGTTTCTCCGCACAGGGCCGCGAATGCAGCTCCGGTTTCTGGGTTGGCGCGGCGTTCCTCCGCACAGGGCCACGAAGAGGGCTGTGGTTGGAGGGGTTCGCGCCAAACATCCTCTCAGAAGCGGACAAAAGACGCCCTCGCGGATGCGCTACCATCCGTCGGCCGACATAGAGCCGAATTTCGCAAGAGCGCCACGCGCAGTTTCAGAAGAACTACATACGACTGCTCGCTGGGGCCGGTTGGTCAGTACGCGACCACAGGCAGCAGACTGCTCTAGTGGCGATAAGCGACATTCGAGAACTGGGCACGATTCTGTCGATCTGGGCCCATCCTGACGATGAGGCCTATCTGTGTGGCGGCATCATGTCGATGGCTGCCGCGGCGAAATCGCGTGTGGTCTGCGTAACGGCTACTCGTGGCGAGTTGGGCGTGACGGATGCCACAAGCTGGCCTCCGGAGCAGCTCGCCGAGATTCGTGAGGCCGAACTAGCCGAATGTCTGCGAATCCTGGGCGTCACGAAACATCGCTGGCTGGGTTATCCGGATGGCGGCTGCGCCTCGATCGACATCAACGTCGCGGCCCAGGAGATCGCCGACATCCTGACTGAAGTGGCCCCGGACACGATCCTGACCTTTTCGCCCGATGGTCAGACGGGGCATCCAGACCATATTGCGGTACATCGGTGGACGCTCGAGGCCGTACGCCGGACTGGCATCGGCACCATGCACGTAGTGGCAAACACCCAGGAGTGGCTCGACGACAACTTGACCCAGTGGATTGAGCTCGGTGTGATTGTCGGCGAGCCTCCGGTGGCTTGGACGGGCCCGCTCAGTATCGACCTCGCACTCAGCGGAGAGCTCCTGGACCAGAAGTACGCAGCGCTAGCTGCACAGGCTAGCCAGACCCAGGCGTTACGAGCGGTCGTCGGCGATCAGCGATACCGGGAGATCATCCGAATTGAGCGGTTTGCTGCTTTCCCGCTCCCGCAAGCCGCGCAGGGAGATGATGCGGATACTCCGATGGAAGGAAGCGTTGTTACTCGTGAGTAATGTGGCGCTAAAGCTGGCGCAGAGGGAGAGGGAAGCGAGATGAAGATCCTTGTTCTGGCGAAGTATGTCCCAGATGCCACCGGAGAGCGGAGTTTCGCAGCCGACGGCACGGTTGACCGGGCATCGAGCGACGGATTGCTGTCCGAACTTGACGAGTACGCCGTGGAACAGGCACTGCAGATCGCAGACGAGCGCGATGACGTCGAGGTGGTCATCATGACACTCGGACCTGACGATGCCGCCGACGCGATCAAGCGAGCGCTCCAGATGGGTGCATCCGCCGGTATCCACATCGTCGACGATCCCGTCCATGGCTCCGATGCCCTGGCCACAAGCGCGATCGTGGCTGAGGCGATCAAGAAGGCGGAGCCTGACCTGGTGATCTGCGGCATGGCATCGACCGACGGCACGATGGGCGTGATTCCGGCCATGATCGCGGAGCGGCTGAGCTGGCCGGCGGTAACCCTCGGAGCAACTCTTTCCCTGGTCGATGATCGAGTCACCATCCGGCGTGACGACGACGTGGCGAGCTACACGATCGAAGCCGGCTTGCCGGCAGTTGTCAGCGTCACTGATCAATCTGGTGAGGCTCGCTATCCATCCATGAAGGGAATCCTCGCCGCAAAGAAGAAGCCGGTCGAAACCTGGACGCTTTCCGATCTTGGTATCGATGCCGCATCGGTTGGCCTAGACGCTGCACGGAGCAAGGTTCTTCAAACAACCCCACGTCCGCCCAAGGAGCCGGGACGCGTCGTGCAAGAAGAGGACGGACCGGCAGCGTTCGTCGACTTCCTGACTGTCGGAAAGTACATCTGAGAGGGACCCCACGATGTCTAAGGTACTGATCGTCGCCGAGCATGCCGACTCACATGTCGCCAAGCCGGCTTTCGAGCTGCTGACGCTGGCCCGCCGGCTCGGCGAACCGGTGGCCGTTGTCTTTGGTGAGACCGACGAGTCGGTTGCCAAGGCACTGGGGGAGTACGGAGCCAAGCGGGTGCTCGCCGTCACCGATCCCGCAATCGAGGAGTACCTTGTCGCGCCGAAGGCCGAGGCTCTGGCACAGATAGCCGAAAGTGTGCAACCGGCAGCGATCTTGATCACCTCGACCCCGGAGGGAAAGGAGGTCGCCGGCCGGCTTGCTATCAAGCTCGGCTCCGGCTTGATCACCGACGCCACCGACATTGTGGCCGATGGCACCACGACGCAGTCTGTCTTTGCCGGGAACTGGACAGTGACCGCGTCCGTAACACGCGGTACCCCGATAGTTACGGTCAAGCCGAACGCCGTAACGCCTGAGCAGGCGCCCACCGAGCCAGCGACCGAGCAGATCCCGGTAGCGATCTCAGACGCCGCCAAGACCGCTCGGATCGTCAACAAAGAACCCAAGAAGTCCAGCGGGCGGCCGGAACTGACCGAGGCGGCCATCGTGGTCGCGGGTGGGCGTGGTACCGGCGGAGAGTTCACTGCTGTCGAGGAACTGGCCGATGTGCTCGGCGGTGCAGTTGGTGCCTCACGGGCCGCTGTTGACGCCGGCTGGTATCCGTACGCGTACCAGATCGGCCAAACCGGCAAGACCGTGTCGCCGCAGCTCTACATTGCTGCGGGGATTTCGGGGGCGATCCAGCACCGTGCTGGGATGCAGACCTCTAAGGCGATTGTGGCGGTGAACAAGGATGCTGAGGCGCCAATCTTCGCACTTGCTGACCTTGGCATCGTTGGCGATCTACATAAGGTCCTGCCAGTAGTCATCGAGGAGATCAAGAAGCGCAAAGGCTGACGACCTTTGCCGACTTGTCAGCGTCTCAAAGTGCTAGAGCACTCTGAGACGCTGACAAGTCCGAGGAGGTTGGCTGAGGCAGACTTGGGCTTCATGAGCCGGATCTACCTCGATCACGCGGCAACTACGCCGATGGTCCCCGAGGCGGTTGAGGCAATGACCCGCGAGCTGACCAGAGTCGGCAACGCCTCATCGCTGCATGCTTCGGGCCGTTCGGCCCGGCGCGTCGTTGAGGAGTCACGCGAGGCGATCGCGGCGTTCGTCGGCGCACAACCGGTGGAGGTCATCTTCACCGGCGGCGGAACGGAGGCAGACAACCTTGCCATCAAGGGCGGCTTCTGGACTGGATTGAAGTCCCGTCGCCAGCGTGTTGTGACATCGACAATCGAACACCACGCCGTCTTGGATTCGGTGGGCTGGCTTACCCAGGCTGCATCCGCCGAAGTGAGTTACGTCCCCGTCACCGAGGATGGGCGTTTGGACATGTCAGCGCTGGCTGGCACGGTCGATTCCGACACTGCGCTGGTGTCTGTGATGTGGGCCAACAATGAGGTGGGCACGCTGCAGCCGGTACGCCGGATCGCCGAATCCGCCGCCGAACATGGCGCCATCTCTCACAGCGACGCGGTGCAGGCAGTCGGGCATGTCGAGGTGAACTTTGCCACGAGCGGGCTCGACCTCATGTCATTCACCGCCCACAAGCTGGGCGGCCCATACGGAATCGGCGCCCTGCTGGTACGCCGCGAGCTGACGTTGGCCCCGGTCCTGCACGGTGGCGGCCAGGAACGAGACATCCGATCCGGCACCCTCGACGTAGCAGCCATTGCGGGCTTCGCGGCCGCGCTGGAGGCCGCGACGCGTCACCGCGTTGCCGAAGAGCAGCGAGTCTGGCGACTGCGTCACGAGCTGGTGAATTCTGTACTAGCCGCCGTCCCAGACGCGATTCCGTACGGCCCTGGCGCCGAAGCTGATCGGCTTCCCGGTATTGCCAGCATTGGCTTCCCCGGTTGTTCTGCGGACGCCATCTTGATGTTGCTGGACGCTGCGGGCATCGACTGTTCCACTGGAGCGGCGTGTTCGGCAGGCGTTGCGCAGCCGAGTCATGTGCTGCTTGCCATGGGATGCAGCGAGGCCGAGGCGCGCTCGACTCTGAGGTTCTCTCTAGGGCATACCTCGACCATCGCCGACGTACGGGCGCTCGCCACGGCACTGCCCAACGCGGCTCATCGAGCAAAGGCCGCGGCCGCCTTCGCCTAAAGCGGCTTGGACGCATGCGCCCCCCGTGACAGACTTGCCGCTTGCCCAGGAGATCCAATGGCAGGAAGACGTATGAAGGTACTGGCCGCGATGTCAGGCGGCGTCGACTCCGCTGTTGCGGCAGCTCGAGCAGTCGAGGCCGGACACGACGTCACTGGAGTACACCTGGCGCTATCGAAGAACCCCCAGGCGTATCGTTCAGGCGCTCGCGGCTGCTGCTCAAAGGAGGATGCGCACGACGCCCGGAGGGCTGCCGATGTACTTGGCGTCTCCTTCTATGTATGGGATCTATCAGATCGCTTCGCATCCGATGTGGTGAGCGACTTCCTCGCCGAGTATGCCGCCGGGCGTACCCCCAATCCCTGCCTCCGCTGCAACGAGAAGATCAAGTTCGCCGCTGTTTTAGACCGCGCCGTTGCGCTTGGTTTTGATGCCGTTTGCACCGGTCACTACGCCCAGTTGGTCCGTACCGGGAAGGACCTGGAGCTGCATCGCGCCGTTGATGTCGCCAAGGACCAGTCGTACGTGCTAGGCGTGCTCAATCAAGATCAACTTCGGCGGTCGTACTTCCCACTTGGTTCCTCACTGAAGGCTGACGTACGCACCGAGGCCCGCGATCGTGGGCTGGCAGTCGCAGACAAGCCCGACAGTCACGACATCTGCTTCATTGCCAATGGGGACACGGCAGGTTTTCTGGAACAGCGACTCGGGAATCGACCGGGCGACATCGTAGATCTCGCCGGCGTCAAGGTCGGAGAGCACGCGGGATCACACCGGTTTACCGTGGGGCAGCGGCGGGGGCTGCGGCTTGGCACACCTGCCGACGACGGCCAGCCGCGTTTCGTCGTCGCGATTACCCCGGTGACCAACACCATCACCGTTGGCCCTCGTGATGCGCTGACAGTAAAGATCATTAGCGCGATTCGTCCTACCTGGACCGCTGCACCTCTAGATCGAGAGTGGTCAGGCCAAGTGCAAGTTCGAGCGCATGGGCATCCCATGCCGGCCGACGTCACCGTGCATGATCATGGTCTCGAGGTGATCTTGGAAGCTCCAATGACCGGCGTGGCTCCGGGCCAGGCGGTTGTTCTCTACTCAGGTTCCCGGGTTGTGGGAAGCGCGACCATCTCGGCCACCCACACGTGACCACTGCGCCGGACACCGAGCTGCCGCCGATCCGTACTACCGGCATCGGCTCTTGGCCAGGATCCGACATCATCGACGCGATCAAGATCGCGTTTTCGGAATGCCCTGATCTTCCCTACCTGCCAGAGCTTCCGGCCCGCGGGCCGCATGCCGAAATGATCGGCCGCGCTACCGCGTTCCTTGCTGGCTTGGCCGTCGATCTGCAACCGGCGGGGTGGCGGCTCACCGATGCTTCGGGTCGGGAACATCGGCTGGCAATCAGCACGCTTCGCAGTGATCTTGACATGCTCGAGGAACACGCTCAGGGATACGACGGCACCATCAAGCTCTCCGTTGCCGGCCCTTGGACGCTGGCAGCAATGATGGAGCGTCCTCGCGGCGATCGGGTGCTGGCCGACTCTGGAGCGCGCCGTGATCTGAACCAATCGCTGGCCGAGGGCATCGCTCAGCTTGTCGCGGAGATGGTTCGGCGGCTGTCCGATGCCGAGCTGTTGATCCAGCTCGATGAGCCGCTGCTGCCTGCGGTGCTTGGCGGCACGATTGCCAACGCCAGCGGGTTGTCGCGGCACCGCCCGATCGAGCCACATGAGGTCAGCGGTGCCCTCATCTATCTCCGGGAGCGGCTAGCGCCGACGCCTGTCGCGGTGCACTGCTGCGCATCGGATCCGCCGATTGAGTTGCTTCGCCGGGCTGGTGTGGCTGGCGTATTTGTCGATACTGATCGACTTTCGATCGGAGATTGGGACGCCGTGGGAGCAACGCTCGAAGCCGGAGCATGGATCGGCATGGGTGCGCTGCCAACCGACCGTACGCTCACTCCTGATCAAGTGGCCCGCCGGGTGCTAGCACCACTTCGCGATCTTGGTCTGGAGCCGCCGGTCGCAGCGCGCATTATGATCACGCCGGCCTGCGGACTGGCCTCAGCCACACGTGATGAGGCGATCCGCGCCCTACAAACGGTGCGCTCGGCTGCCGGGATCGTTAGCGAGCAACTTGCCGGCTGACGCCGAGCTCACTGGTTGCCTCGCGTTCTTAACAGATGGCATGGGACACTGACCTGGCCTGCTCCGTCCGGGCCTCCGTCTCGTACGCCGGCGTGCGAACTCGGAGTTCTTGATGATCGCCAGATTTACGGTTTGTGCACTAGCTCTTCTTCTGATGGGCTGCTCGCCTGCCGCTGACACGAGGGCGGAATCCTTTGCCGAAGACGGCTGGATTTCTGGTGTCTCGAAGGTGGATCAGATAAAAGATCCTGGCCATCCATGCCGGGATTCAGTCGCTCGAAAGCATTCTCACTTCTTCACAGCTGACGGTCAGTTCGGGTCTCGCGACGAAGATGGTGAGCAAGTCGATGACGACAGCTACCAGCTCGTCGGCAACGGTGTCGTCAAAATTGGAAGCGTCGAATTCCACTGCGAGATCTCCGGTGACATCCTTCGGTTAACCCCGGGAAATTCCAAAGTGCCGGCCCGATTGCTTTGAGGCTGCGTGGAGCGTTGCGGTTGCTTGGGAGCGCTACGACTGGCATCGCATCGCTTGACCATGCCTGTCAGAGTGCAACGGATAATGTGCCTACGTGACGGAAGAGACCCTCTCCACTTCCGCTGGCGACGGCGAAATTGAGCTTTCGCAGTCATTGGCGAAGGCCAGTCAGCGGCACGCGGATCTCAGTGAACGGGTGAACGAAGCGCGCTGGCGCTACTACGTACTCGACGCTCCAACCATGTCGGACGGCGAGTTCGACGCGCTGATGCGTGAACTGCTGGAACTAGAAGGGACGTTCCCGGCTCTGCGTACGCCGGATTCGCCGACTCAACAGGTGGGCCCTCCGCCCTCAACGACCTTCACCCCGGTCGAGCACTTGCAGCGGCTGATGAGTCTTGATAACGCGTTCAGCCGCGAAGAGCTGGAGCGCTGGCTGCAGCGCGCGATTCGGGAGCTGGGCGAGAAGCGGCTCGAACAATCCGGATATCTGTGCGAACTCAAGGTTGACGGCCTGGCCATCGATCTGGTTTACCAAGCGGGCCGGCTGGTACGCGCGGCGACCAGAGGCGACGGGCGCATGGGGGAAGACGTCACAGCCAACGTCAAAACGATCAAGGTCATTCCGCATCGATTGTCGGGCAGCGACGTTCCGGAGACGCTCGAGGTACGTGGAGAGGTGTACTTCGCAGTCGCTGACTTCACCGCTCTCAATGAATCTCTCGTCTTGGCCGGAAAGGCGCCCTTCGCCAATCCCCGGAATGCGGCAGCTGGATCGCTGCGTCAGAAGGATCCGAAGGTCACCGCCTCGCGCAATCTGGGCTTCGTGAGTCACGGCATTGGGGTGCTGGAAGGCTTCACTGCCGACCGACTCTCTGACGCGTACGCAGCGATTGATCGGTGGGGAATCCCGGTCAGTTCCCATCGCAAGCTGGCACGAAGCTTGGCTGAAGTCTGGGATTACGTCTCCTACTTCGGCGAGCATCGGCATTCAGTCGAGCATGAGATCGACGGCGTCGTGGTGAAGCTCGATGAGCGGGCGGTGCAAGATCAGCTGGGCTCGACCTCTCACGCGCCGCGCTGGGCCATCGCGTACAAGTACCCGCCTGAGGAGGTCACAACCAAACTGCTCAACATCGACGTCAACGTCGGCCGTACCGGCCGCGTGACTCCTTTCGGGATCATGGAGCCGGTCCAGGTCGCAGGCTCGACTGTGAGCATGGCGACGCTCCACAATGCCAGCGAGATCGTACGCAAGGGGGTGCTGATCGGAGACACCGTGGTGCTGCGCAAGGCCGGCGACGTCATTCCGGAGATCGTCGGCCCGGTCGTCGACCTACGTGACGGCACCGAGCGAGCCTTCGTCATGCCGACCCATTGCCCGGCATGTGGTACCGCGCTCCGGCCGGAGAAAGAAGGCGACGCAGACCTGCGTTGCCCCAACTCTCGGTCGTGCCCGGCGCAGCTACGCGAGCGCCTGTTCCACGTCGCCAGCCGTGAGGCACTCGACATTGAGGTGCTCGGTTATCAGTCGGCGCAGGCCTTGCTCGAGGCGGGACTACTAGTCGATGAGGGTGACCTCTTCAGCCTGACTGAAGACAAGTTGAAGGAGACGGACTTCTTCACGACGAAGTCCGGTGCGCTGTCCGCAAATGGCGCCAAGCTGCTGGCCAACCTCGAAGCGGCGAAAACCCGGCCACTGGATCGTTTTTTGGTAGCGCTGTCTATTCGGCATATCGGCAAGGGCGTGGCTCCCGACGTTGCGGCAGCATTCGGCGACATCGATGCGCTCGCGAACGCAACGCCAGAAGAGCTCGCCGAGGTTGAGGGCATTGGACCGACTCTCGTGACCGCGATTATCGACTGGTTTGCCGTCCCCTGGCACCGCGAGATCATCGCCAAGTGGAAGGCTGCCGGGTGCGTAATGCGAAGCGAGCCGAAGGCAGCCCAGGAGCAAACGCTAACGGGACTTTCAGTCGTAGTCACCGGGAGTCTGGATGGCTATACCCGAGATTCCGCAACTGAGGCAATCACCTCGCGCGGCGGCAAGGTCGCCAGCTCCGTGTCGAAGAAGACCAGCTTCGTCGTCGTTGGCGATGCACCCGGATCCAAGTACGACAAGGCCCTGGAGCTGAAGGTCCCGGTGCTGAGCGGTGCCGAGGCTTTCGAGGTGCTGCTCGAGCACGGTCCCGATGCGGCGCTCGGAGTTGCGACGGTCGGGAAGTAGTTGCCCGCGCATCTATGAGTCATTACGACAGAAAGATCTCTAGAAACTGCTTTTCTTCGCCAATACCGAAGCCCCAACTTCCAGTCATCGTGTAATACACGTACCAGCCAAGCAGGAAGATTGCGATCAACGATCCGAGCAATGCCAGCGAAACCCAAATTCGCATTCGCTTCTTTTGCTTGGTGCTCGGAACCTTCAGCGGACCCCACTCGCCGACCGCGGGTTGCACGCGCGGCGGGGTCGCTCCATGCAGGTTCAGGTTGCTGAAGATCTTCAACGGCACTCGATCACCCTAGTCCGGAGGATCAACCACAATTGCGCCGCCGCCGAAGCGGACTTCACAGTACAGCCGTCAAGCCGTACGCCGGACCGATGGCAACTCAGAGATGCTCGCCGCTAAAAAAACCAGTCATGCAGCCCGTAAAACCCGGTCGCCACCAGCAGGAACCGGCACAGCCGGCCAACGAAAACGGTGAGCCCAAACCAAAGAGGTCGCATTGTTGTCGCCCCAGCTAAAAGCGCAACGGCATACAGTGGCGGAAACCCAATGACGGCTGCGACGAGGACGATGGGAAGCCCCCAGCGCTTTTGACCAACAAGATCAAGTAGCTTGGCCCCCGCTGCGCGTAACCGAGCACGCGTCGCGCCAACTGGGCGCTGTTTTCGCATCTCACGCCGATGCCTGACGAATGAAAGCTCCTTGCCCTCCCGTACGCCGAAAAAGAGCAGCAGTTTTCCGATCGTCTGGCCGATCGCGATTCCGATGGCGATAGGAATTGGGCCCGCAACTGCCGACATCTGCGATGCAATGACGTACGCCTCGGCATTAACGATCGGAATGATCGCGGACACGATTCCGAAACCGATCGAGGTGAGCAGGGCCACGAGCTCCGCCCACCCAAATGCCACTTGCCGACCGTACCCGAGGTCGGTGCTCCCTCCTACTTCACAAGCGCAGCAAGGTGATGCAGACGAGCGATCTCTGAGTCAAGGAATGCCGGTCCGCCGAGACGGCCGATCACAATCACTCGGTCGCGCGTTATTGGGGTCACGACCGCGGTCGTCTCGCCCCAACCCGGGCTCCACTCCGCCTCCAGATCAGTGCGATGAGTGGTGTCGAAGGGCGTGAATTTCGACGCAACCTCCGGAGTCAAATCGGGTGCCAGAGTGGTCGAGAAGCTTGGCCTGGCCGCACCATCTGAGACATCGAGCAAGCTCGCCCAATGAGAACGAAATACAACCGGGCACATTGAGACGAGCGTTTCCGCCGCGTGCGGTGGATCAGCAGTCATTCGTTCCAAGGCCTCCAGGTCGGACTGCAGTCCGCCGCCCTCGGGATATCGGGCGATCCATTCGACACGTACGCCAGTGAGCTTTTGACAGGCTGTGACGATGGTTTCGGCCAGCTGATTTGGGGGCAGGTCAACGATGAAATCGTCGACAACGCTCCCGTCAGGCCTCTTCTCCACAATCTCGACGGCGTTGATGTCGGCGCCAACCCCGCCCATCGCGGTAGCAACTGAGCCCAACGAACCTGGCCGGTCTGGGAGGGTGATCCGCATTAGGAACACGGGAACATCTTTCCTTACCTCGATTTCTGGCATGTTTCGAGCCGATGAAGGGTCCCTCGGATCGCGACTTCTGAGCCACGGTCAGATCACCGCCCGATTCGTGGAACCCTTGTCCCGTGCCGCGCTTCGAACCCTTTGCCGCGATCCGATACGCGACCGACGACCTTTCATGCCTGGTTGCTCCACCGTACGACGTGCTGTCCGATGCTGACGTCGATGTCCTCGAGGCAAGATCACCGCACAACATCGTTCATATTGATGTACCGCGCGGTGCCGAGGACCGTTACGAGAGTGCGGCCAAGACCATGCGAGCCTGGTTGAACGACGGAATCCTCGCCGTGGATCCCGCGCCGACTTTCACGATCTACCGGATGCTTTTCAGCGACGAGACAGGTGGTCAGCGCGAGCTCTCTGGCGTACTCGGTGGGCTTGAGGTCGTCGATGCGGAGGCCGGTGGCGTCTTGCCGCACGAGCGAACAACCGCAGCGGCATCGACCGACCGTTTGGAACTGACACGGGCCACTGAGGCCAACTTGTCGCCGGTCTGGGGCTTGTCACTGGCCAGTGGTTTGACGGCGCTTCTCGCTGAGTCTGGTGAACCACTCGGCGTGGTGACCGATGAGGGTGTTGAGCATCGAATCGAGCGCGTTACAGATCCACAACGGATTTCCGCCATCCGTGAGCGGCTGGCCGCCGATGATGTGCTGATCGCCGACGGACACCACCGATACGGCGTTGCCCGCATGTATCGTGACGAGGTCCGCCAGACGACGGGCCGAACCGACACGCCGGCGGAGCTGACGCTCGCCTTCGTCAATGAACTGGTCGAGGACCAGCTGAGCGTGGCACCGATCCACCGCCTCTACGCCGACATTGAGATTACTGAGCTTGCCGATACGCTCCGCCGGTCCTTTGATCTGATAGCAACCGAACGGCCCACAAGCAAGGATCTTGCAGCCATGCAAGAAGGCGGCTTTTTGATCTTGCTCGGGCGCGACGCCGCTTGGAAGATGCGGGCCAAGCCTGGACGTTTCGACGGCGTACGGGCGCTCGACGGTGGCTGGTTGGAGACTGCGCTGGCCGATGTTCGGTTGACTGTGAGCTATCAGCACGGTCTAAACGAAACGCTGAATGAAGTGGACAGCGGTCGGGCGTCCGCGGCGGTTCTCATCCGACCTGTGAGTGTTGCCGAGATTGAACGCACTGCCCGCGAAGGTCTACTTATGCCGCCCAAGTCGACGTTCTTCACTCCCAAGCTGAAGACTGGATTCGTGATTCGCTCCCTGAGCGAATGACCGGGCAACCTGCCGCCATGGAGGACCCTTGACTCATCGGCCATGCATGATCAGTCCTCCGCGTACACCTCACGCAATTTTGCTTCCTGTTCTGCTGACAGATTGCGGCGCCGAGGAACGGCATCAGGAAGAGCAATCCGAGAAACATGCCCCAGAAGGCGCCACCAAGTACGCCTTGCTTCCTTGTGTCGTGAAGTTGACGCGTCTTCGGCTTCTTGTTCCCAGGCTCCCAGCTGACCAGGGCCGCGTCATCGATGGTGATGTGACCTTGCGATTGCAAAGCATCCAATCGTTGGATGGCTGCTTCGGCGTCATCAACACCGGGGAAGGCCGGGCGGTCAGTATCGTCATTGAAGCCCTAAGGCGAGGTTCGCGCGGGCGCAGTTCAAGATCAGCCCGTCCGCTCATACTGACCAGGTGCGCTCGAGCCTGTCAATGTCATCAGGCGGCATAGGATGAGCCGGACCTAACGGAGGAGGAGATTCGACACCGTGGCACTCACTGCTGACGACGTGGCGAACCTGGCCAGATTGGCCCGCATCGAGTTGACCGCAGCCGAGCTCGAGATATTGGCACCGCAACTGGATGTGATCTTGGAGTCGGTTGCCCGGGTATCGGAGGTCGCGGCACAAGACATCCCGCCGACCTCGCACGCGCTGCCTCTGAGCAACATCTTTCGTTCCGATGAACTTCGCCCGTCATTGCCAAGGGAACAGGTGCTCGCGGCCGCTCCAGCGGCGGAGCAGATGCGATTCCGGGTGCCAAGGATTCTTGGGGAGGAGGCGTGACGTCACGCCAACCTGCGGCTGGTGAGATCATTCGGCAGACGGCTGTTGATCTTGCAGCCAAGATCAAGTCGCGTGAGCTCAGCGCCGTTGAAGTGACGCGTGCCCATCTTGATCGCATCGATGAGATCGACGGCGAGATACACGCCTTTCTCTACATCGACGGCGAGCGGGCGTTATCCTTCGCAGCCGGCGTCGATAGCAAGATCGCGGCCGGCGAAGATCTGGGACCGCTTGCCGGAGTGCCTCTGGCGTTGAAAGACATCCTTACCTACACCGGGGCACCGACCACGTGCGGCTCGAAGATATTGGAGGGCTGGCTGCCGCCGTACGACGCGACCGTAACTCGGCGACTTATTGATCATGACGTGGTGATCTTGGGCAAGACGAACCTCGATGAGTTCGCGATGGGGTCCTCGACGGAGAATTCCGCCTACGGGCCGACCCGGAATCCCTGGGACACCAGTCGAGTCCCTGGGGGCTCCGGTGGTGGCTCGGCGGCGGCGGTGGCGGCGTATGAGGCCCCGCTAGCGATTGGCACCGATACAGGTGGTTCGATCCGGCAGCCGGCCGCCGTTACTGGAACGGTCGGCGTAAAACCTACCTACGGCGGCAGCTCACGCTACGGCCTGGTGGCGCTTGCCTCGAGTCTTGATCAGCCCGGCCCGTGCGCGCGTACGGTGCTGGACGCCGCCCTGCTGCACCAAGTGATCGCCGGCCACGATCCATGCGATTCCACCTCCATCGATCAACCGGTACCCGATATCGTGGCGGCGGCGCGATCCGGCGATATCTCCGGAATGAAGATCGGCGTGGTCAGCGAACTCGGTGGTGAGGGTTACGCCCCAGGCGTCGAGCAACGATTCGGCGAGGCCGTCGAACTGCTGTCCTCGCTTGGCGCAGAGATCATCGAGGTGTCCTGTCCCCATTTCGTTTACGCACTGCCCGCCTACTACTTGATCTTGCCCGCCGAATGCTCGTCCAACCTCGCCAAGTTCGACGCGATGCGATACGGCTTACGGGTCGGAGATGACGGCTTGGCGAGTGCTGAGCAGGTGATGGCCATCACTCGAGAAGCCGGCTTCGGTGACGAGGTGAAGCGGCGCATCATTATTGGCACCTATGCGCTATCAAGTGGCTACTACGAGGCCTACTACGGGCAGGCGCAGAAGGTCAGGACCTTGATCTCCCGTGACTTCGACAAGGCGTTCTCCCAGGTGGATGTGCTGGTCTCACCCTCAACACCGATCACCGCGTTCAAGATCGGCGAGAAGGTGAATGATCCGCTTGCCATGTACATGAATGATCTGTGCACCATCCCGTCCAATCTGGCAGGCAACGCCAGCGCTTCCTTCCCGGTGGGTCTGGCGCCCGAGGACGGCTTACCGGTCGGTCTTCAGGTGATGGCACCGCCGCTTGCCGATGATCGGCTCTATCGGGTCGGCGCGGCGCTCGAGGCGGCACTGGTGTCGGCATGGGGCGGTCCGCTGCTGGACCGGCTTCCCGAGATGGGAGCTGTGGCATGACTGTGCTGCTGTACGAGGAGGCGCTGGCCGCGTACGACCCGGTACTGGGTTTGGAGGTACACGTCGAACTCAACACAATCTCCAAGATGTTCTGCGGCTGCTCGACCGCCTTCGGCGCTGAGCCGAATACCCAGGTCTGCGCAGTCTGCCTAGGATTGCCCGGCTCGTTGCCGGTCGTAAACGCGAAGGCGGTCGAATCAGCGATCCGGATCGGCCTGGCGTTGAACTGCACGATTGCCGAGTGGTGCCGCTTTGCCCGGAAGAACTACTTCTACCCGGACATGCCGAAGAACTACCAGATCTCCCAATACGACGAACCCATCGCCTACGACGGGTGGACTGAAGTCGTCCTTGATGGGGAGACGTACCGGATCGGCATCGAGCGTGCCCACATGGAGGAGGACACCGGAAAGTCGCTGCACGTCGGCGGCGTCACCGGCCGCATCCACGGCGCCGACTATTCGCTGCTGGACTACAACAGGTCCGGCGTACCGCTGATCGAGATCGTGACGAAGCCGATCGAAGCTACCCGAGCAGAAGCGCCACAAGTGGCACGGGCGTACGTGACGATGCTCCGTGACCTGCTGCGCGCGCTCGACGTCTCCGATGTCCGGATGGAGCAAGGTTCCCTGCGTTGTGACGCCAACGTCTCACTACGGCCGGTTGGAACCACGACGTTCGGGACGCGTACTGAAACGAAGAACGTCAACTCGCTGCGCAGCGTCGAGCGAGCAGTGCGGTATGAGATCACGCGGCAGGCTGGCGTACTCGCTGGCGGTGGCAGGGTCATCCAGGAAACCCGGCACTGGCACGAGGATTCCAGCATCACCACGGCCGGACGGAGCAAGGAGACCGCGGAGGACTACCGCTATTTCCCGGAGCCAGATCTGGTGCCGATAGCCCCCAGCCGGGATTGGGTCGAGGAGCTGAGGGCAACACTGCCGGAACCGCCAGCGGCCAAGCTCAAGCGGGTCAGCGCGGAGTGGGGATTCACTGATCTTGAAATGCGCGATGTGATAAGCGCTGGCGCGGTTGATGCCATCGAGGCCACGGTCGCCGCCGGCGCTTCGCCGCAGTCGGCCCGCAAATGGTGGCTGACCGAGATTGCCCGGCGTGCGAACGAGGCCGGAGTTGATCTCGAGCAGGTGGGTGTCACGCCGCACCAGGTAGCTGAGATCCAGGGGCTGGTTGACAACGGCACGATCAATGACAAGCTGGCGCGCCAGGTCTTCGAAGGCGTGATCGCTGACGAAGGCTCCCCGGTGGAGGTGGTCGCTGCGCGGAAGCTGGCGATCGTTTTCGATGAGGGTGCCCTGGCGGCGGCCGTCGACGAGGCGATCAGCGCTAACCCCGACATAGTTGACAAGATCAAGAGCGGCAAGGTGCAAGCGACCGGTGCGCTGATCGGATCGGTCATGAAGCAGATGCGGGGCCAGGCTAATGCCGCCCGAGTTCGCGAGTTGATCTTGGAAAAAATCGGCTGAGTCGTGCGCGTTTGGCGTCTTAAGACGACTTGCGAGTGTCTTCGGTCGTGATTTAGCCCTCGCGAGCCGTCTTGAGACGGCTCGGGAGTGTCACGCTGGGACTGAGCTAGGGATTGACAGCCAAAAACAGGAAAGCAGCCAATAGCACGAGGTGTACTACGCCCTGGAGGCGTGTTGCGCGACCGGGAACCACCGTAAGGATCGCGACAACCACGGTCACCGCCAGCAACACCATCTGGGTGGCATCCAGGCCGAGCACGAGCGGTCCTTCGAGCCAGATCGAGGCAACAGCGATGGCAGGGATGGTCAATCCAATGCTGGCCATGGCAGAGCCAAAGGCGAGATTGAGACTGATCTGGATTCGATCCCGACGTGCCGCACGGGCCGCGGCCAGTGTCTCCGGGAGCAACACCAGCAGCGCGATTACTACGCCAACAAAGGATTCAGGGAATCCGACCGCAGCCACTCCGGCCTCGATCGCGGGAGTCTCGACCTTGGCGAGGCCAACCACGGCGACAAGTGCAACGAGCAGCAGCCCGAGGCTTGCCAAGGTAGTTCGATTGCTAGGTGGGTCAGCGTGCTCTTCGGCCTCCACAACTTCCCCGGCAGACGTCAGTGGAAGGAAGAAGTCCCGATGTCGAACCGTCTGGGTGATGACGAACGCGGCGTAGAGCACGAGTGATGCGATCGCGGCAAATGCCAGCTGGGCCGGAGTGAACACTGGGCCCGGGCGACTGATCGCGAACGTCGGCACCACCAAGCTCAACGTGGCCAAGGTAGTTACCGTAGCCAGCGCCGCTCCTGATCCCTCTGCATTGAAGATCGTGATGTGATAGCGCACCGCGCCGATGAGGAGCGCGATACCGACGATCCCATTGCAGGTGATCATCACAGCGGCGAACACGGTATCCCGAGCCAGCAATTCGCTTCCCGGAGCGCCGCCAATCATTAGCGTGACGATCAAGCCCACCTCAATCACCGTCACGGCAACCGCGAGCACAAGCGATCCATATGGCTCGCCGACGCGGTGGGCAACAACCTCGGCGTGATTGACGGCTGCCAAAACGACGCCGGCCAACGCAAATGCAACAAGGACCTGGACAAGCACTGAAAGCTGGCGACCCCAGGTAAGCCCGAGCAGTACCGCCGCCAGTATGGGAGTAAGAACTGTCCACGACAAGATCCTGCTGAGCCGACCAGCCGCCATGGAGCCAGGCTTCCACAGCAGCGCCGCCGGGTCAGGCAACAAGGCCGACGAAGGATGTCGGAGCAGCCCGATAGCGTCGAGCTATGGATTTCAAACTCGAATTGGTGGGAGTGCCGGTGAGCGACGTTGACCGCGCCAAGGCCTTCTACGTCGATCAGGCCGGTTTCGTCCTCGATCACGATCACGCCGTGAGCGATGACGTTCGCTTTGTGCAGCTCACCCCAGCAGGTTCTGCCTGCTCGATCGCCATCGGAAAGGGACTTACGCAGCTAGAGCCCGGTGCGTTGGACAACCTGCAGGTCGTGGTGAGTGACATCCACCAGGCTCGCGCGGAGTTGGCCGGACGGGGCGTCGACGTAAGCGAGGTCGATGTGCTGCCCTGGGGCTCATTCGTCTTCTTCCGCGATCCCGATGGCAACCGATGGGCGGTGCAGCAGTTGCCCGATTATTCTCGTGCGCTTGGTGGATCAGGTGACATCAGCGAAGGTTGGACCGGCTGAGCCAGCAGTCAATCTGGTCGTCCGCCAGAGGGGCGGCGTACGGCTAAAAAGATCAAGAACAAGCCAGCGACGAGACACAATAGTCCGATTGCAAGCCATGTAGGGCTACCCGTCATGAAGCTTCCCTTGATCAAGCCGGCACCCTGACCAATCCAGACGCCGCCGACCAGTACGGCGAGTCCACCGATGATCAAAACGACGAGGCGTGCCGGCCTGGACCTCACCTGAGAGATTCCTATCGGGTGATTCGGAACAGGCGATCGTCGTCCCTTGTCGGGTCGCCCCTGCCGTCGGTGTTGGAGCTGGTCAGGAGCAAGCTGTTGCCGTCGATGGCCACGGCCACGCTCCGCAGCCGCCCGTAATCTCCTCTGAAGTGCGCAACCGGGTCGCCTGCCTTCGTGCCATCCAGCGGAATCTGCCAGAGCCGCTGGCCGCGCAATCCGGCCATCCACAAATCGCCTTGCCAGTACGCCAGCCCCGAGGGGGAGGCGTCACTAGTGCGCCAGACGACCTTGGGGTTGGTCATTCCTCTGACGTTGCCCGAGCCCTCGACCTCAGGCCACCCATAGTTGGCACCTTCTTTGATCCAGTTCAGCTCGTCCCAGGTTTGCTGCCCGAACTCGCTGGCCCACAGTCGGCCCGCATCGTCGAATGCAAGCCCTTGAACATTGCGATGACCGTAGCTGAAAACCTCATTGTCGAACGGATTCCCCGGTGCCGGTCTGCCATCGAGTCGCAGCCTGAGAATCTTGCCGCCGAGTGAGTCCTTGTTCTGCGCGAGCCGGCCACTGCCGCTTTCACCGGTCCCGACGTAGAGATAACCGTCCGGGCCGATCACCATCCGGCCGCCGTTGTGGACGAAGCCCTTGGGAATGTCCTTGAGGATGACCTTCGGTGAGCCGAGGTAGCGGCCGTCCCAGCTCATCGAGACGATCCGATTGTCATTTGCCGCGGTGTAGTAGGCGAAGACGGTCTCTTCGTCTGGGGTCATGGCCAAGCCCAGTAAGCCGCCTTCCCCAGCTGGATCTGCTTCGTCGATGGTTCTGACTGTCGACGTCGCGCCGTCCCGCACTCGGACGATCTTCCTGGTGTCGCGTTCACTGATCAGGAAGCTGCCATCCTTGAGCGGCACCAAGCCCCAAGGCGCCTCTAGGTCGGCAGCAATTTCCCGAGCGCGAGGATCGCCGCGTGACTGCACAATGGTCGGGGAAGGACTGCTGGGATGCGGGCTGACCGAGTCTGAGGTCGACGCCGGCGCTGAGCTCACAGGCGTCGGCGCAGCCGTGCGAGTTTCAGGATTTGGTTCATTGGCCGCGTTCGTGCAGCCAGTCAAGATCAACAGCCCGCCAAAGGCCGCTATCAGACGTAAACGGCGGCTCCGATGCCTGCTCAGCGTCAAAGGCGCGGTCACTCCCACAGTCTG